>Ga0209345_10000620_pt1 | contig 45252 bp, 63 predicted proteins | sample Cruoilmetagenom7_FD_187294 | JGI IMG/M metagenome (GOLD analysis project Ga0209345, IMG submission 187294) | Oil polluted marine microbial communities from Coal Oil Point, Santa Barbara, California, USA - Sample 7 (SPAdes) (version 2) | ecosystem: Environmental > Aquatic > Marine > Oil seeps ...
ATTGGAGAATGGAGGGGATTAAAGATCTTGAAGATTCTTCAGAAGTTTCTGCTCAGACTGCTGCAAAGTTAAATAACTTAGGAACCTGGATGACAGCTAATAAGCCTTCTGATGAGGATGCAATTGCATTAAAAGAGTACGATATGAAACTGAGGGATAGTTGGAATAAGATTAACGTAGAGTTAAATAAACCTCCTGAAGGGCGCGCAGAGAATCCACTGGCTCTGGCAAACTCTGCTAATATGATTGCTGAGGAGCTTGGAGAGACAGTGGCTACTGTGGTGTTCTCAGATCGTTTTGTTATTCCTGGTATGGCATCTGATGTAAAGAAGGGTGCATATAAGATTGGGGAGTTAAAGAACCCTATGACAGGACAATCTATAACTATTAAAGAACTTCGAGAGCAGGCTATTGCAGATAATATGAATCTTAATGAAGCCCTTCAAATTCTCTATATTCAGAAAAGACTTAAAAAGGATTAATATGAGCTGGCTAACTGACGTACAAGAGCAAAATAAATCTTTAAAAATAGTTGATCCACAATCCACCTTCATTCAAAATTCAAACGTAGATTTGGGAGAATCGTCTGAGAGTTCTGAGAGTTCTGAAGTTCCTGAAACTTCTAAATCCTGGCTGACTACTGTTAAAGATCAGGTTAAGGAAGAGACAGATAGGGAAACAGGATTTCAGAAAGGTATGAGATGGCTTAAGGAAGATTCTTTTAGTGATACCGTAGATGTATTTGCAGGTGCGCATGAAGCTACGACACAACTTCTCTGGGGAGCTCTATCATTTGAGGCGTCTATTGCAGCTGGTACTGCAAGAATGAGTTACGAGAAAGCTAGAAATTTAGTGGTAGGAGATAAACGTAAGAGATCTCCAGAGAAAGTATTAGAGAAAGTTCAAGATACTCAGCATTGGCTACCTGGATTACTCCCTCCTCCTAAGACACAATTAGCTAAGAGTGTTTTAGAACCTGTAGGAGACGTATTTCATTGGCTCTTTACAGGACCTAGAAAGATTGGTAAGGATATGACGAAGTTCTATGGACCTAATGCTGGATGGCTTTCAGAACAGATTCTTACTTTAGGAATGTGTAGACTTGGGCATATAGGTGGGAAAGAGTTATCAGGTAAAATTGGAGGGATGATTAAAGATGCTAAGGGGGCTAAAGCAAAGAAGGTTGCCGCAGAGTTAGATGCGATTCTTAAAGAGGCCCAGGGATCTAAAACTCCATCTAAATATGATACAGCTTTTCAGAAGAAGGTCAATGAGTATGAAGCAATTCTTCAAGCAGAGTGGGAATTAGAAACTGCCAAGTATGAAGCAGGTTTAAAGACTTCTGAACTTGCCTCTGCAGATCCAGGTTACGTAAAGAGTGGTAAGCCTCCAAAACTTCCTAAGATTCCTAAGGGGCGTATTATAGAGTTTGCTGAAGCTGCTAAGGAAACTCCTGAATTATCTTTAGCTGAAAAACCTACTCCAATTAAGATGACCTTAGATACTATCAATAAAGCTAAGAAACGGCGAGAGAATCTTATAAAGAATTCTATACATAAAGAAGCTCCAGTAATGACTGAAAAAGTTACTTCTACCGATTCTGGTTATACAAAGAGTAATAGACCTCTAAAACTTCATAAGATCCCTAAGAAACCTACTAAAGAATTTATTGAACCTGTTAAAGAAACTCCTAAATTATCACCGGTTGAGAAACCTAAAGCAGTTAAGATGACTTTAGATACCCTCAATAAGGCAAAGAAGCGTCGAGGTGGTTCTGTAAAAGAGCCTATTCTAACAGAAACACAAGCAATGCTTAAGAGAATTCCTAAGTTTGAGGATACTATAGAGGCTTATAAGTATGCAGAATCCGTAACAAAAGAACAGATGAAGGATATAGAACTTTATAGAGAACTCTCTCTAAAGAAAGTGAAAGATCTTAAAGCTGCTGGAGATATATCAGGAGCTTTTTTAGAAAGTCAGCATAGTCAGTTATATAGAGAGGTAATAGAGCGTTATAATAATGAGGGATCAGCTAAGCGGGAAGTTTCTAAACCTTTAGATAAAACTCCAGCTAAGCCTGAGATTGCTAAAGCTGAAATCAAACTTTCAGAAAGAGCTCAGGTAGAACAGGAGGCAAATTTAGAAACTGCCCAAGATATGGGAATCTATGATAATATTAAAGAGTTACTTGGGAAGAAAAAGACTTCTCGAGAAATTCTAACAGAACTTAAGAAGGGAGAATTTTTTGAAGCGGATTTAGAAGATTTTAAGCTTACTAAACGAGATGTTGTTTCTGCAATTCAGGCAGTACGTATAGCAGAGTTTAAAGATCCTAAGGCTGTTAAGTATTTAGAAGCTTCTATTAAGAAGGAAGCTGAGAAGGTTGAAAAATTAAAGGAGACTAAAAAATCTGCTAAGAAAGATAGAGTTAATCCTGAGACTGGAAGAGCTCCTGGAGTGCCTACGTTAAAACGAAAGTTTGATCTTGGAACTTCTGAAATATTAGAAACATATAAAGCTCGCCAAAAGCCTCTAACTTCATCTGAAGGAAAGATTATAAAGACCCGAAGTATTGCAGAAAAGAATGCCAGAGATCAAGGTTTAATGGGAGAGCTTGTGCGAGATTCTTCTGGAAAAGGATGGATAGTTAAATCTACTGAAAAGATAACAAAGCCAAGTAATAATGAATTACAGAAACTTCAAGAAACTTGGGATAATATTTTAGATAAAGATCTTAAGAAAGAATCTGCATCAAAAGAATCTTATGACGCAACTACATGGGACGGTCTTTTAGATTTGATTAAGAGTGAGAAGGGCTCTGTTAAGATTGATTCTGCAGCTGTAAAAAAGACTATTAAGAAGATTCTATGGAATGAGAAAGGGTCAATGAGACCTGATGCCTTTACTCTTCCTGCTACAGAAACTATAAAACTTTTAAAACGAGTTGAGAAGAGATTAGAAAAAACTAAGTATATAAGAAACTTTAATCATAATGAGAAGCAATTAGTTGAAGAATTAATGTATATGCATACTAAAGGAAAGTTTGATTTAGATGTTACTTATGGGAAGGGGGGAATTGAAAAGAGAGTAGGTTTTTCTCCTAAGCATAAGATGGATAAATTTCCTCAAACAGAAGATACATTAGCGGGGGATATTACGAATAGAAAATCTATTCCATTTGAAGACAATTCTATGAATTCTATCTTATATGATCCCCATTATTTAGTCTCCCCTACAGGAATAAAATCAAAAGGAATAATAGTAAATCGTTTTGGAGCTTCTCAGTCTCTTAATCATTTATGGCAGATGCTTGATTTAGCATCCGAGAATCTTTTTGCGCTTCTTAAGCCAGGCGGAAAATTAGTAGTTAAGATTCAAGACGCTACTTATCATAAAACTATTCAATCTACAAATGAGATGTATAATTTTTTAGTTAGATCAGGCTTTAAACCTACAGATAAATTCTATTATCAACCTAAAAGATATTTACCTATTTCAAAGAAAGCCCTAGCAGGAACTCAAAAACATGCCAAAAAAATAGTAACTGAATTTCAGGTATATGTAAAACCTAAGAAATATTATAAGCATCCTTCAACTAGTTTATTATCAAAGAATTATAAAAAACCTACTTCAATAGAAGAACCTATTATAAATAATGTTCTAAAGAGTATTATTAAAAGTGAACGAGGTGCTATTACAATAGATCCAGTTGATTTTAAAAAGGCCGCAGACTTCCTAAAAACTAAAGGGATGAGTACGAAGAATGCTATTAAACTTCTCAAAGCCAGAGGAATCTCAGATGAGCTTATAATAGGATATTATAAAAAGGATGGAAAATCCTTCATTCAAAATTTAAACAAAGAACCTGTGGAATCTCAATGGTTGAAGAAGGGGCAGAATCCTGAACAACTTTTACCCGCCAGGAATCTTAGTAAGGGTAAGAAAGCCCCAGCAGTTTCAAGAGGCGATGCTAAGATTATCGAGGAAGCTCCTGATATAGGAAGACCTCTTTTTGGAGAAAAGATTAGACATATGGCTACATCAGAAGGTCTTATGACATCTCTTGGAAAGCCTATTAGAGATACCTTTCTAAGAAGAGCTATGAAGGGAGAGAAGCAAAGTTCAGATATCCAAAAGACTCTGTTAATGGAATCTCAGAAACTTAGAAAAACCTTACCATTCTGGAAAAGAGTGAAGAGTTCTAAACGGATAGATAATTATGCGATAAGTAGGCAGAAGAATGGAGCAGATCGATTAGAAGCTATGGGAGAGAAGATTGTCACAGAGCTTTCTCCAGCTGAGATGAAAATTTATAATAGAATGCAGGAAGTTTATAAAGATCTTTATGTTAAGATTAATAAAGTTCGTAAAGCTTCTGGGCAGAAAGAGTTTCCAGCTGTTAAGAATTATTCAACTTGGATACATGATCTTAGTAAGTTGAATGAACTTGAGAAAGTATCTATGTTTGGAAGACTTGAAAGTATTCAGAAAGGTTTAAGAGCTATTCAGAAACTTCCAAGTCAGATGGATAAAACAGGAAGAGCCCCAAGTATGAAGGGGCATGAGAAGTTTCGTGGAGGTTCTGATACTCCTGGATATCTTAAGTTAGATGCTTTTGAAAACTTTAATCAATATGTAATGATGGCAGGAGATGTGCTTGGGAAGACAGAGCCATTAGCATATCTGCATGAACTTCTTCAGCCTAAGTTTGAACTTTATAAGAACGCTCCGAATACTTATAACTTTCTACGAGAATGGTTAGATTATCAGAAGGGAAGTACTCCTGAAATGTTCATCACTAATCCTAAGACTAAGAGAACTATGGCAAAGCTTAGTGGAAATGTTGCAGTATCTTATATTACCTACGCTCCAAGAAGTGTTTTGGTACAGTTCTCATCTCTTAATAATAGTATTGCTGAGATAGGAATGCCTAAAATGGTTCAGGGAATTACTAAAAGTTTAAATCCTGGAGAGTTAAAGAGAGCCGCAAGGGTATCTAATGCTCTTACAGTTAGAACTCCAGAGACAGCTATTACTGATGCGTTAGTTGGAACTCCTACATTTCCAGGGAATGTGGGAAAGCAGATTCATAAAGCAGGAAAAGCTGTAAAGAAAGTAGGAATTATTCCACTATCTATTGCTGATAATATTGTATCTTATTCTACATGGTTAGGAGCAGAAGCTTTAGGGAGATCTAAATTTAAGAAATCTGCTGAGTATAAAAAACTTTCAGGTAAGAAAGCTGTTAAAGCCTTAGATAAATATGGAATAGATTTTGCAGATGATGTAGTTATTCGTGCCCAGGGATCTGCCGCAAAGAGTGCTAGAGCTCCGATTCAGAGGACTGCTGAAGGAAAGTTTATTACAACTCTTCAAACATTTACTATTGCTAACTTTGATTATCTAACTCGGCATATATTAGGAATTAAGAATCCTGATATAACTAAACCTGAACAGGTGGCAAAGACTATGCAGTGGGTAGCTACATCTGCTTTAATTTCTCAAGGCTTTGATCAGGTGGGTTGGAGATCTCCAATACCTACTCCTATTAAGGCATATCAAGAATCTATGGAGCAGACTAAGGATAAAGTTAAAGCAATTAAGAATGCCTCAACTGAGATATTGGAGTTTATTCCTATTTATGGAGGTAAGTATAAGTTTGGAAGTGAACTTTCTGGGGCAGTTATAGATCAGCTTGTGAAGCTTGGTAAGGGAGATATGACAGCTCTTCCAAGACTTATGGGAACTCCAGGTTTTTCAACTATACTTAAAGGATATAGAGCTTATGATAGAAACGGAACAGCGGCTGATATTCTTATGGGAAGGTATATTAAGAAACCTAAGAGTTCTCGAAGTGGAGGACTCTCAGGCTTTTAAGGTTAATCGTTATACTTATTCTTTATCAGAGCTTTTAGGACAATCTTAAGATCCTCAGATGTCCATTCATTCTGAGTGTCAATAAGATTTATAAGATCTGCACTAAAGGTTCTGATAGACATTTTTTCTGTTTCTGTTTCTGTTTCTGTTTCTTCAATTACCGTACTTGATTCAAATTCTATCAGAAGATCTACTTCATGTTTAATCTTTAGAAGATCATTATGTTTCTTTCTACAGAGTCTTTTAATAATACATCCCTCAAGAAATCCTAATCCATTCTTAGTACTAAACTCCGCAGGCTGAATAGTAAATTTCTTATAATGATCTCCTCCAATCTGAATCTCAAGTGCACTCATGATACCACTCCTCTTTTAATAAGTTCTTTATAACATCTATAAGTTGCCCGAATATCTTCTAAAGCATCATGTGCCGGAAATTTTTCCTGAAATAAAAAGTGATAAAGCTCAGTAAGCTTCGGCCACTTATACTTATATTTACCAGGAATCTTACAAAGTTCTGTAGAAGATTTCATAGTACATATGATAGGAAGTTTCTTTAGAACTTCTATTTCATAGTTATCTTGATTTCGCGCCAGAAGAAATTCTACCATCTTAATGTCAAAAGATATATTATGTCCTATAATTATTTCTGCCTGACTAAGATAATATTTGATATTAGCAGCTATAAGATATTCTGGAATCCCTATATTATCTGCAACTTCTACAGAAATCCCATGAACCCTTTCCGCACCAGGATGAATAACTCTTCCATCTGCCCGTATCATAAAACAACTTTGACTTTGAATCTTATTATCAACTTCTAATATTATCCCTATCTGAATAACCCAGGCTTGATCAGGGTGATCTGCAGAAATATTTCCTTTCGGAAAGCCACTTGTCTCTGTATCAAAGAATAATTTTTTCATACTACTTCTCCTTTAAGTTAAATGTTCTTACAGTTAATCGATCATTATTCATAGCAACTATCAATCTTGACTCTTCATCATAGAACTCATCTTCAGCACAGACTATTTCTGAAATCCCCGCTAAGATAATAAGCCTTAAACAACTCTTACATGGGATACATGTAGATATGTATAAAGTACCTCCTTGGGTAGCTACTCCTCTATAAGCCGCCACTGCTATACACTTCGCCTCTGCATGAATAGCTGGACATACGTCTAAACCCTCTCCAGATTGATGCCCCAAAGATCTTTTGTAACAGGAATCTTTACACTTCGTATCATGCTGAAGAGTAGTATTCCATCCTTCAACTAAGAATGCTCCGGCAGAATCTGTAATTAGTACTCCTACTTTCCTACCATGACATACAGAGCGTTTAGCAAGGTCCATAACATTCTTATAATAAAACTTATCACTGCTCATTTGAGATTTTTACCTCCAGTATTTACTAATGGTTTACTCACTTGAGACTTTGTTACAGATAGTTCTTTTTGGCGTAGCTTAAGTTCATTTGAAATTAAATCTAAGATATCAGATAAAACTTCTTTAATAATATCATGTTGAGATTGCCGAGAAGTTTTAATCCGCTTAATCTTTTCTCCTATCTTAACTAATTCTTTTTCCATCTATACCTCCTTAAGAAATTAATATTTTAACATATGATAATAGTTTCTGGTTAACTTTCTTAAACTGTTCTGAGATTTGATAAATCTTTATCATATCCTGAATAACTTCTGATATATCCAGTGGATGTGATATCTTCTTTAAGACCTCTGCTTGCATTAGCCATTCTTGATGTGCCGGAAGTTCCCATGTTAGATTTATATTATTCTCAAGATAATACATACATTTTGAAGTTTTCTCAAAAAGATTCATATCAGATTCATGAGAGCGTTCGCAGAAGATTGTATGTAAGATTTCTGCTAATTTTTTATTATCCTGAGACATATCTTATTCACCTCCTTTGTTTGATTTTTGAACACAGTCATCAGGTTTATAGATTATTATAGTCTTCCCACGGGAACTTGAGACTGTATCTATAAAATCTGCTGTCTTTAAAGCTTGTAAGTATTCATCTAAATCTCCTTCACTCATATACATTAGAAATTCCTTCATTAATATATCCTTAGATACCTCCTCATTTATTGCAATAAAGTGCATTAGACGTTTGAGATTTTCTGCCTTACTAAACTCCCCTGCATACTGAAAAGTTCTTGGCATTTTTACCTCAGTTTCTTCTAAGAAACGTATAGATTCTTTTAAGTGATCTTCTGTAATAATCATATCATCTGACTCAGCTGCAGACATTACCATGCTGAGTTTAAATAGATGTGTAGGACGTCTTTCCCAGTAATTCCCAAAGTGAATAGGATCAAGAGTGCTTTCTTCTGGATAGTTTCCATACCAATCTGACCAATATTGTAGAAAACCTTTAGTAACTTTAAAGTCCCCTCGTAGTGATCTAATCTTTGTAAGATCCTCAATAAGATCTTTTTCTAAAGCTATTCCCTCTTCTGAGAGAGTGAAGAATGGACATACTATTCGCTTCTTTATTCTCTCTTCATATATAAAGATGATCCTACTTGTAAGACCTATTCCAATTGTTTCAGTTGACATTGTTTCTTTAATCTGATTAGGAGTTGTCGCCCCAATGAGAGTTAGGAAAACCCCTATAACTTCTTCTACATCTCTTGATATAGTTTCATATCGGAAGAGATCTAAGCAGTCATAGAAGTTACAGAGATTTGAAATTAACTCTTTGTTAGCAAAGCCTAGGAAGACTGCCAGTTCTGGAGAGAATGCTGTAACAGATGAGTGACTTTCAAAATAGCCTTCCTCAGAAGATTCCTCTGTATAAGTACTCTCACTCATTCTTCTAATCAGAGCTTGAAGAGATGTAGTGTCACTGATAAGAGATATATTCATCTTATCAATAAACTTCCGAGCGAAAGCCATCGCAGTTCCTTTACGAGCTCTTCCTGGAGGAGCTACTAAAACCAGATAAAAGTTAGGATAGAAAACTAATGATCCCCAGTTTAATCTGCATTTTCTCTGAAGTGCTGAAGATATGACAGATACTCCCATCCATTCTTGAAATTTTGTAGGAGGCTCTGAATCATGACAATAGTGTACGTAACTTTTAAGCCAGTTTTTACAGAGTCTCTTAGACATTATTAATCTTCTCCCAACTTAATTTTAGATTATTCGCAAGATCTTCTGAGAAATCTATATGAATACTTGTCTTTTTATTATCCTTATTTAAACTTCTTCCCATTGTTAAATCAGCAGGAATTGTAAAAGTTCTTTTATTATGAGTTGTCAGAGGTATCTCAAGACTCTCCTTAATAAGTTTCAGCATCCTGGCATGATCGTCCCATCCAGCATCTATAGGAATCTGAAAATCAATCTCATCATGAATCTGCCGCAAAAGTTCTACAGGTTTAAAGAGATCTTGATTATAATAGATATAATTTATCCCTTTTTTATTTATAATATCTCCTACGGTTCCCTGTGGGATACAAGAATAAGCTTCTTTAAAAGTCTTATCAGCATTTCTTCCTGTTAAAGGACCAAGAAAAACTGTCTTCCTTCCCATTAGATTCTTAAGAATTCTAGTTGTCCTAAGACTCTTCCTAACATATGCTTGAAAAGATTGTTGAACTCCTGGATAGAGCTTATGATAAGCATTATAAATTAGCTTACCATCCTTTTCTGGAATCTCATTTGCTAATGCAAAATTCTTATAACTCCAGTCATAGTTAAATCCGTGATTTGCTTTCTTTCCCCAGAATCTCCACTCCTGAGTCCCGTCCCCAATAGGTGCTAAATCTTCTACACTAATCTTATCTAAGTCATACCCAGCTCCATAGAAAGTCTTCATAATCATCCGGGCAGTTTTAGAATGTACATCTTCTTCAGTCTCAAAGCATCGAATCATTTCTAATATATCACCTACATAAGCTACGATTCTATTTTCGGCCTGACTAAGATCAAATGCGTAATAGATATATCCAGGATCAGGGATCAGAAAATCTTGTATATGATGAGGAAAATTCTGAAGATTCGAACCACTTCCCCATAGATTCTTACTTGAGGAGATTCTACTATAACGAGTTCCTACAGGATTATAAGAACATCTGATACGTTTATCTTCATCTATCTTAGTTATATCAAGATAGGTAGATCTAAGCTTTGTAAGTTTTCTAATCTTCTGTATGATCTTAGCCTCTTTCCAGCCCTTACGAATTAATCTCTTCATAGCTAAATCATTATAAGTAGTCTTTCCCTTAGCTTTATAAGGAGTTATTCCCTTCTCATGAAAGAAATACTCATTGAGTTGCTTTGGACTTTTAGCATTTAGAGGTCTCCCTGCAATAGTATCAAGTTCAATCTGAGCTGCTTCTAATTGTTTTTTATGATCTTGTGCTGACTCTTCCATCTTAACAATATCAACTCTAATTCCCCGCTCCATCATATATACCAGGGGGGTTATTAAAGCTATTTGATTCTTGTAAGTATCTAGAATATTTAATTTAGTAAGCTCCTCTCGCTGTTTCGGAAAGGCTTCATCACAGATAAGGGCATCAGTTGCATTATATTTCCAGAACTTATAATACTGTCCGCCTCCAGCAAAGAATGCCTTACCATCTGCTTTGTAATAAGGATGATCTGTCCAAATAGACGTAATAAAATCTAACCCTTTAGAATAATCTGCCATAATCATCTGCTGAGCTACCATAGTATCATCTATATTAGAAGTTCTAATTCCATAAGTTCTTAGTAGGAAGTGATTATCAAATGTTAGATTCTGCCCACAGATCTTAATCTTAGGGTCTTCTAATATCTTCGCAATCAATCTCCATATCTCAGCTTCTTGTGCTATCGTAAAATAATCTCCTTGATGATCTGCAAAAGGAATACATATTGATTGAAGGCCTACTGCAAAAGCAATACAACTTATCTGCTTATATTCACGATTCATATATACTTCAATATCGTAACTAATTCTACTTCCTGAGAGACCTTTATTATAACAGAAATCTAAGAACCTCATTACAGTCTTAAAGTCAGGTTCAAGTTCATAAATTCTTTCTGTAGGTACTACAAGATCCTCAGTATAACTTTTTAAACGCTTCAGATCAAAGATAAGAAGCCTTCTGTTTAGATAATTATTCTTAGGAGGAATTATAGTAGCTGGATGTAATGTAGGGATAACTTTTCGACCAGGAATCAGAGTACAATCCAGTAGACTTCCTCTCCATTTAGTTATTCCAGTTCTACCCGCCAGAATAAATAATGCGACTCCTCCTATAGCTAAGATATACTTAGTAGAAGTCTTAGATAATTCCCATTTAAGAAACTCTATATACTCTTTCCCTCGTTCACTTATGATAGGTTCTGCTAATAGCCGAGAATTATTATAAAGCTGAATATAAGAATCCATAGGACGATCTAGATCCTTTATAATATTTGTTAGGTATATCAAAGGTCTGCTGATGTTAGCGGCTCCTAAGCAATCATCTAACTCTTTCCCAGCTTGTCCAACAAAGACTTGTCTACGTTTAACCTCTTCCCGTCCTGGCTGATCACTAACTCCTACATAAGGAGCAGTTATATTCTGAGACGGAGGAACTGTTGTATGTGATTTAGGAAGTTGCAAGTTCCCTCCTTTCTTTGTTTAAAATTTGAATGAAGAATTAATGTTTTAGTTCCCATTCTTCCACTTCTCTGCAATGATCTTCTAAAGCTTTTTGTTTAGCTTTAAGATATTCAGGAGATTTTACTATAAGCTTAATATAACTTTTATGAACATTTTCAGCAACTAAGATATCTGAGATACTTTCACGATTAAAATTATCTACTTGGATAATCTTCATAACATTCCCTTAGAAATTCTTATGAATCTTAATGATATAGCTTTCAAAATACTCCTGACTAAGATCAAAGCCAATAGATACCATGTTATTCTGAGCTGCAGCTATCATAGTATTCCCACTTCCTGCGAATGGCACAAGTACATTAGCCCCAGGAGCTGCAAATACATTCAGAATATCTTTTAAAAGAGCTACTGGGCGTTCAGTTGGATGTACTTTAGATTGAGCAGGGACAGGTTTATAGTTAAATACATTCACAGTTCCCCGTCGATTTAATTCAGGTACGCCTTTTCTGGCAAGAAAGAACATTTCATATCCCTTTCCGAGATCTCTATGAGGTTGCATAGTTTGCCCAGATATATTGGTAACTCCATCTTCAGTAACTTCTCCTTTTGCCCAGATTGCAGGCATTCTTTTATTTTTAAATCCTGCATTTATGAGAGTATTATGAACAGTCTCAAACCACGGATCAGGCCCGAACCAGCAGACTAACCAACAGTTAGGTTTAAGGACTCTAAAACATTCAGTAAGTAAGTCTCTGAGAAAAGTAGGGTACTCATTCTTATCTACTTCATTATAACCAGTATAAGAATAATCCTTCTTCTGATCTTCAAGATCTATTCCATACGGAGGGTCAATCTCAATAAAATCCATAGTAGAGTCTCCGATCTTCTTAACTCCCTTAAAAAAATCTTCTACATGATAAGATCCTATAAGTTTAGATTTCTTACTCTCCCCATCTCCCATAGTTTTCTTAAATTGTTTTGCATCATTTTTCTGTTGAATAACTTTTTTAACGTGCTTAATAGCTTTCTGGGCATCATTTTTAGTTTTAAATTTACTCCAATCTATATCAGGTGTATTCTTCATCATCTTTGCAAGACTGATATCTCCTGAAAGAGATCCTTTAGATTTCCCTGTCATATTTGAGAGATCTTGTAAAGACCAACCTGGAGCATCTTTTGCAGTAGATGTCTTAACCCCATGAATCTGCTGTTGGAGATCTTGAATATGCTCTTTAAGATTGCACTCTTCCTGCCAAGTAAAATCCTTTCGGTATAAATTCTCTGCAAATTCTAAGACTCTCATTTGAAGTTCAGGAAGTTTTTCAGGATAATATCTACAGGAGATAACTTCTGACTGTTTTTTCTGATCACAGAGATGCTTAAGAGCAGCATATCGTCTACCACCTGCAACAAGTTTATAAGGAAGCTCTGCGGAATCTAAGTTCTTCTGAACTGCCAGAGGCTGAATCAGGCCATCTTTATTAATTGATGCTGCAAGGGCTTCTAAGTTTCCAAGATCTTCTCTAAATCTTTTACCTACTTCTATCTGAGATAATTTTATATCTATTAATTCTATCTGACTAATCTTAGTATTCAGATTAATTTTACTTCTCTCCATTCTTTTTCCCCTTTATCTTTAAAAGCTTCTGTAGTAGAGCTTGTTTTTCAATTGCACTTAGTTGTGTTAAGTCAGGTTTTATAGTTAGTTTCTTCTGTTTAGATTTCTTTCCCTTTAGCTTTGGCTTTTTCTGAGAAACTTTTACTTTTACTTTTTTGAATTGTCTTCTGAGGTTTCTGATATTTCTAATATGTTCTCTGAGTTCCTCGTCTGAGAATTCAGATATACTTTTATATAAAGATCCTATATCCATTGCTAATCCTCTGAGGCAAAATAATCATTTAGGTTAATTCTTTGAGATATTATATAAGATAAAGATTGCGTTCCATGATTCTTTGTCATATCTATAATCATATCGGTTAAGGCACTATAAATCTGTTGTCTCCAACCGAAAGGGAGTTTAGTCAAGAAATCTGACTGCTCTTGAGTGAGATCTATAGATAACCTTAACCGCTTCATATGATTTATCCTTTGTTTAAAATTTGAATGAAGATCTAACGACCTGTAACAAATCTCTTAATACGATTCTGTTCCCCAAAATCTGGGTCATCCTGAATAGTTAGAAGAGCATCCGTTGTCTTCCCAATGAGATCTTCATAATCAATTCGTTGAGTGTAGTCAACTCCCAGAGCTTCAAAAAATTCTCGCAATTTCCAAAGGGTCGCATTCTTCTCTTTTTTATCCATATCTGAATGTAGAAGTGGAAGATAATGAGATATACTCTTAGCAAAATCCGCTTCCTTACATTCAATGATTTCAAATATAGGCATGATATAAGGATTTCCGCTGGAATTCTGACGAGTAACTTCACCGGAATCAGTAGTTAACCAATCTACCAACTTTAAAGTATACTCTCCATCATCAACTGCTTTTGGTTCTACTGCGTCTTCCAATCTTTCGTCTGTTAAATCAAGAAATGAACTCATAGTAATCTCCTATTAATTTTTAAGTTTAGTTTCTGTTTCTGTTTCAAGTTTATGGATCAGTGGCTTATCAGAAGTCTCTAATCCTACCTTTTTCATAATCTTCTTTATATCTGGTTCTTCTATCTTATCTAATTTCCCTCCGCTTCCAAGTCTTGTGCCTACTTGAATACCGTAGACTGGTTTAACTAATAGTTCACGAGTCTCCGCTTTAAAATCTTTCATACGAAGATAATAAATTTCACTGAAAAGCGCCGGAACTCTTTCCCGAAGTTTTCCAGTAATCATTATTCCAAGATCTCCTGTTGCATTTCCTTCCCTATCCTTAGGTTGGTCGCTATGTCCTAGTAAAATACAGTTACAAGGAAGGGATAGAAACTTCCTCATATAATTCTCAATAAAAGCCATTTGAGGTAGCCAATCTTGTTCTCTTGGAGCTTCCCCTGGATTACGGTCTTTCTTCTTAAGAGCCGCTCTGCGAATAACTTCATACATTATAACTTGCGCCCAGGTAGTCATACTATCAATAGCAAAGGTTCCTATATGATCAAAGAAGTTCTTTTGATAGAGATAGTTAAAGGAGTCCTCCCAAAGTCTACAAGATTTAGGTTTAAATGGATCTTCAGATTCGTACTGAGTATCGGCCAGAACTTCCCCTGTGGCTATCATATCCTTAAGAACATCTGTTCCACCTGGATCAAAAGAGTGTACAAGGATAGGTTTCGGACAGGTTTTGAGGAGAGACGTCTTACCTACCTTTATAGGTCCGTGAATTATAGCATTAAAAGTAGCATTACGAGGATCTTCCTCATACATTCTTCTTATCTTTTCTGCTTCTTTTTTAATTCTAAGTAAAGAACTCATTAAACCTCCTTAAAGTCTCTGATAATCTTTTCAAATAACTCTTGTACTTGATTCTTTCCCCAAATAATTTTAACTGATAATCGTTGAGAAAAAACTCTATGAAAATATTCCAAGAATAGCTTAAGTTCCGTAGGAGTTTCTGTTGTCTCAGTTGTCTCAGTTGTCTTAGTTGTCTTAGTTGTTTCTGTTTCTATATTCATAATCATCTCCATCTATTAATTATTTAAAAGTCCTATTTTTCCTGACCATCCTAAAAAAGTAAAGCCTCTACAAATCCAGTATTTATCATATTCTGCAATACTTTCTGGTAAGTTATTTTTAATATATTTAAAATAGTAAGTATCAAACCAAGATACAAAGTCTTCTGATTCATATGATTTTAGATAATTAGTATACCAATCTTTGCCTACTTTTGACTCAGTTTTTTCTACACTCATAATCATCTCCGTTCAAATTTTGAATGAAGTTATAAGGATAACTCTACCTTAACAGGTTCCTCTAAAGGATTCCAGAAATCTATCGCAAATCCGATTGGAGGAGTTTCTGCATGTTGGAGAGGATTCGCCCATGAACGACAGAAATCATGATACTGACAGCCAAACCAGTTCGAACAACCTGTGGTATTCATAGGAAAAGATTGCATTATAGGTTTAGAGTCAGATTCTTCTGTGAGACTTTGAAGATTCAGATCTATCATATCCAGCCACATTATAGCATTATTCAGCCACTGATTCATGATATCCTTATTATGATAAATAGGAACTTCCATATAGTCGAAGTGGCGAAAGGGATCTTTAGCATCAGTCTTTGGATTATCTTTTGTCTTTTTAAAGAAAGTTCCATCGATGATAACTCCCCTGACGTCTTCCGGCTGATAAAGACAATTCAGGACATGATTATAAGTTCCAATTTGCATACTGAGATAGAATTGAAGTGTCCAGTTCCATGTATTAGATCCTGTCTTATGTTCCAGAGAGCTAATTCCATGACGATTCTTTATAACAGTATCCATCTTAAAACTGATCATGTGCGTCTCTGTCAAATTTACAGTTCCACCAATCTCTACCATAGGCTTATCTCCATGATAGACAAGTTCATAATCTTGCATGAATTTCTCCCGCATTGTAGCATAATATGCGAGGGCAAGATAAGCTCTTGCAGGAGTCTTCGGCGTATATATCTCATCATCATCAGGATCAATAAATGCCCGATAATATGGGAGAAAGTGGTTATAGAAGGCTTCTTTAATGGTAATCTTATTAAATCCATTTATATAAAGATAAGCTAAGGCCTCATGCCAGGCAGATCCAAAGATTAGATGAATATTCGGGCGATCTAAGCGCCAACCGAGAGCATATTCAAAAAAATATTTCCTTGGACACTCCATAAAGCACTTTACTTTTGTAGAATCCTGGATATTCCACGTAGGGTGAGTTAGGATAGGATACCAAGCGTTAAGATCTATCATAATCTCCTCCTAAGTTTATTAAAAGTTTGAAATCTCTTTCAAGATCCATTCTGATCTTTTTAATATCCTTAAAAGCTTTTATTATAAGGTTTTCTATAAACTCATACTTTATAAGATCCTTCTGAATACGTTTTTTACAAAGTTCTATTTGATTATTTAATTCTTTTATATCCTTAGCCCCCATAATTTCAGTCTCCTATTATCACTCTTTCGAGATATTTCTTTTTATTATTTTTCTCAGTAAAGAGTAAAAGATTAAGTCTTTTATGCTTATTAGTTAATATAAACGCTGCTACCAGACAATGCATAGATAAACCTGATACAAGTAGATAATCATCTGGAGTACTTTTTGATAACACAGGCCAGAAGATTCTGTATGCTTGACTGGTAGAAAATTTTTGAAGATTATTTTTTGAGAGAAATACTAAATCTCCAAAATCCTCTGCCGCAGAAAAATCATGAGTAGATTTATTTACTACATAAACTTTAGGTCTTTTAATCTGTGACAGTTTAATCACCTCCTTTATTTAGATATTTTTAAAAAGTTTTCGTTTCTTAAATTCAGCTTGCTTACCAGGATTCCAATCTGAGACTGGTCGAAGAAATCCTACTACTCTGGAATATACTGCACATGGTTGATAGTCTTGCAGAGTATTATTCTTTTCATAGCAAGATTCACATTTTAAAAAAAGTTTACGATCCTTTTCAGTTATTCCTATTTGAGGGCTAAATAATGCCCCTCCAGTAATAACTATCTTACCATCTTCTTCTATATCAGCATCAATACATACAGAGGATTTACAGTCATGACAGGTACCTTCAAATCTGATTTTACTTGATTTTGCTTCCTTAAAGTATTCTTGCAATTCCTGTAATTTCATCACTTTCCTTTTTGTTCATCTTTGTTTATACTTCTATTAATTCAATAATTTTAGTACCATCTTTAAATCCAATAAACTCCCTCCCAAAGTGTAAATTACCATCTTGACGTTTAAAGCACTTATGATTTGGATGATATTCATGAATTAAAGTAAACGTGTTACCTGTCCTTTCCTTATATGTTTTAGATACTTTTAATTGATCTTCTCGCATTTATTTTCCTTTTTGCTATTAAGCCATAACATATCAGATATATCTATCTGGTTATACAATCTTATTACCATGTCTATAAGGCCTAGTTTTATTAAAAGCATGTTTCTTTAATATTTCTGTCTCAAGATCAAATGCATATCCCGCTGCCGCATCAAGTACTCTAATTGCTATGTCAGCCATCTCCTCTTTAAAGTTCTCATGATCATTATTTCTATATGCCTCTAATGCTTCTGAAACTTCGGAATGTATAAGGCAAAGTATCTCCGGTACAGGTCTTTCTGTCTCCCACCATCCATGATCTTTTGAATTTTTATGAATCTCTTGTTGTAGTTCTGATATATTCATATTTATTTTCCTTTCGTTTAGTTTCCCGGTATCTTTGTTTAAATTTTGAATGAAGGTTAATCAACAGTTCTGGTATCATTTTCTAAATCACAATGAATAAGGAAGTCTATAATTCCTTTTAACTTCCTTGGTTTAAGTTTCGGGTTATTTCTTAATTTTTCTTCTTCTCTCCATGAGATATGATCAATATTTGCCTCAATTCTACGAATCTTCAGACCTGAGTCAGCTTCAAATTTAACGAGTGTTTTTAAGATATCTACTTCAATTTTGTTCTTAGCTTCTTTAATTTCTGCGATTGTTTTCATACTATATTCTCCTTATTAGTTAAAAGTTTATAAGATTCCTTTATACTCTGTCTCTGTTTCTACTGCATTTACTATCTCTTTAGCTATCCCGAATCTGGGAGTTTGGTTACTTGTAAGATTTTGATAGGAAATTAGAAGAAACTTACCGATTACTGATTTTCTATTCTCCCAAATAATTTTTCGATCAGAGTGATTAAATTCTCCTGCTGATACTTTAAACTTAGTTATATCAAAACCTTGGCAGACAAAAGATCCTACCATCCCAGTATGTTCTCCAGAACCTTCAATTATATCTATGATTTTATAAATATCAGTTTTCTTTGGCTTAAACTTTAATATAAAACGGGATCGTTTACGAACATATGGAGATTTAATATATCTAATAATAATCCCTTCATAACCCTGTTCAAGAAAATAATTATACTGCTGCATTATTTCCTGTAAGGAATGGCAAGGTATACTTGGGACTAACTTAAGATGATTAAAAGAATATTTTTTAAAAAGATTTAACAGTTCTATTAATCGTTTAATCTGAGGTTTATCAGAAACAATATCAAATATATGGTAAGATATCTTATCTGAATCCTCATGGAAATTCTTAGTTCTACTTACGATACTATTAATTTTATCAAAGTCCCAGCCATGACTGTAGAGTTCTCCATCAAGTTCTATAATATTTCTAATGATGCTTAGTTCTTTTTGAATGTGAGACATTGAGAGAATTATACGTTCAGTTGAGCTTAGAAGAAATGGTTCAATAGAAGTTCCTGGATTACATAAAGCTCTCATACGTTCTCCGTCAAGTTTTGGCTGAACTATTACTGGCCAGGACCAACCAAACTTAGGATTAAGAAGTCTACGTTCTTCAAAAGGATAGCAAAGTTGTATTCCTGTTCTCTCTCTCATATTAGATCTTTCATGGCGAGTATATTAAGTGCCTTCTTATATTCTGAAGGACTTTGACAGATAGGTATGAGAGCTATCTCAATTGGAAGATAATCTGTATCAGGTAAGATGTAAAATTTTGATCTATGCTTTTTTAACCTGGTATGAGCAGCTTCTTCTTTGTGCTCAACAGCTTCCATGCTATTAATTGTCTTTAAGGCTCTTTTTTTATCAAAGACAAAAGGGCTTCTGAAATATTCAGTTGTTCTAAATGATTTCCAGTATATTCGATATTTTAGTTCCTGTTCCTGTTCCTGTTCCTGTTCCATATTATGCCTTATAACAGGAAGACCCGTTAAGATCTTCCTGTAAACGAATTGAGGGTTAATAGTTATATAACATACCTTTGTTTAAAAATTAAACACAGAAATCAGCTTCCTTTTGCCTCCATAAGTTTTTCTATCATTGCATCCTGCTCTTCATCAGACAGTTCTTTGAAATAGTTTTCAGTGGCTTTGTTCATATCTACAGGCAGACGTTCCATAGCAACTCCAGGATGGAATTTCTCAGCAAGTTCCAGAGGATCTCGGGAAGCTTCCAGATAGCTTCTCATAACACTTTGAAGTTTGATCTTCATCTGAGCCTTGGCAAAACCGTATACCAATTCTTCCCCGAACTTATCAACCATATCTGCCATATCAGCACCGAAGTTATAATAAATTCTCGCTGACTTTTTGTTCTTTTTTGCGTCAACAGCAATGTATCCAGTGTTATCAGGATCTGGATTCGGCATATCACAGATCTGCTCAATTTCAATTACTACGGTTTCTGCGGCTTCTGCGGCTTCTACATTTTCAGTCATAATTTACTCCTTATAAGAATTAAGATTAAAAAATTTAGTGACCAATTCACTCATTCAATTGGAACCATTTTACACCATCTATAAACAGGTGTCAATATCTATCGAGTAGTATAAAATCATAATGAAATTTATTAGAATGAAACCTTTCCAAATTTCTGAGTCACTCTAGAATTTCTTATATTTATAAGTTCATCTAATATATGTTGTTGAGATTTATCAAAAGTTTTATTTACATAAACTCTTTCAGTATAGTTTTTCTGATACTTCTTAGATTTTTCAGGAATTATCTTAACTTTTTTAGCTTTGATATAGAGATTTAATGCAAGTTTACGTTGTTCTGCTGCAAGGATATTTCTTTGATCTTTAGATAGTTTTGAGTTTTGAAGCTTATAAACTATTCTATCATGACGTTCTTGAGTATTCATTTAAGACCTCTCTTTTTTATGAAATCGTTTCCAGCATTCTTTCATATTATGATGATTTTTACACTTACTTATATCTGCAATCCAGTCACCGTTAAGATGATTGCAGGTATCTACGAATCCTGGAATCTTATAGCAACGATCTTGATCTGTTCTTAATGGACATGCAAGTCTTTCAATAAAAGATGGACGTTTTCCTGCAAGAAATTCTTCATAACTAACTCCCTCTTTATCCATATCAATCTCACCTACACCAGAAAGGATAATCTTACCGAGACCTATCTTATAACCAGTTCCTTTTTGATAGACTCTTTTAATATCATTTATTTTCTTTATTCCTGTAAAATCTTTATATGAGTAAGAATATTCATAAGATCCAGATCCATTACATTGACTACATATAACAGCTACTCCCGCTCCTTCTGCAAAATCTGAATATAATCCAGTTCCTCTACAAGCTGGACATTCTATTAATTTTTTTATATGTTTCATATTAAATTCCTTTTTGTAGTTCTTTCTTTATATCTTCAATAGTTTGATCGACAGATATTTGATTAGATTCAATTGTCTGATGTTTAACTTTTCTTGCAGCATCTTTCCACTTTTGCTTAGAAAGTGATCTAGAATGAAAGAATGTCATGGCTTCTTCTATAGTCTGGAAAGATTCTATATCTGAATTCTTTACAATCTCTGACAGAAACTTAACAGCTTGTCTAACCAGCCCACTTCGAGTTTCTGCCAGAGGAATGTTTTGAGATTCAAAAAATAATCCTATATTTGCGAGATCTATCTTACTACAACTGACAGATACTGATAAGTTCCGCTTCACTTTAATTATCCTTTGTTTAAATTTTGAATATAGGTTGATGTTTGAGAGCCGGTTCGCACCTTCAGAAATCCTGGCATTTGAAGTATTATAGTGCGTATATTTAACGGCCAGTCGGCTCGGTTTAGTTATGTTATTTATTTAGTTTCTGAAGTTGCTTTAGCTTTTTCTTAAGATCTGCCAAGCTCTGATTTGACATAGATTCATCTTCTTTCTGCATGATAACATGTTGAATCTTTTGAATTTGAGTATTAGTCATGGCGATATCTTTTGCCTGTTTAGCTTCATTTAACTTAACCTTAATAATATATTTTACAATCTCAAATTTTAGTTCCAGAATTGAACTTTTAGAACTCCTTTCTGTCACAAAGCTTTCTTCTTCCTCTAACTTTATATTCTTATTTAGAATCTTTGCCAGATCATCTAATGAGAAATTTTTAAAAGAGGCGGTTAAAGGAACATCCCAAAGATCTTCTACTGTTAAACTACCTTTGACAGATGCAAATCTTAATTTCATTCTACTTGCTTTTTCAAACATAATACTTTCCTCCATTGTTAGAAATTGATTTTAATAGTTCTTGAAAAATCTCCCCTGACTACACATAATATAGAGTTTTTTTGCGTAGAAGAGAATCCAAGCCCACTAAGTTGTTTAGAACTTTCTTTTACCGACATCTTAGATCCTAAGACTTCAAATACTTTTCTATGTTCCAGAAGATCTTCTTTTAAAAACTCATTGAAGAATCCTCTTACTTGCTTATCTGTCTTACATTTATTTAAGATAAAGAAATAGTGTTTGTTTCCTGTGGCTTCTCCCCAATGATTAGGTGAGTTCATAATCATATTTACTTTATGAAAACTTCCTGTTGGTATATTCCAGATATCTTTATCTTTAGAAATACTCGGTAAAGTTGATAAAAATCTTATTCCATTCTTTCTAGTAAACTCAAAGTTAGCCACTTTAACTTTTTCTTTAACCTTTCTGTTATAGTTAAAAAAAGTTGACTTTCCCTCATAAGATAGCTCAATCTCAAATCCTGTATCTATATGCTCTCTTAACGTATAGTTAACTACAAAAATCTCATAAATTCCTTCAATCATTCTATTCTTATCTGTCCAAGCAATATTTTCTACTGCATTTCTAGAAGTTTTAGGGCCGTTAGGAGTTACATTCATATCTACATCAAGATAACCAGTTGTTTTAGTATTTTTCCTGTTATCAAAGAATATATGATGACCTCCTTCTGGTTCTTTGATATGAAGATCAAGATCATCATAATTATACCATGCTAATGAACATCTGAGAATTGCATCTACATTCCCTCCAGCTTTCTTAACCTTTGCTTTAATAGAATCTGTTACATCTCCATTATAAGTCCATGAGAAGTTATTATTCCATTTAAAGATATTTGAGGTATTAGGAGTTTCTGAAGTGATGAGACTCATAAGATTCTTTTCATGACGATTCTCAAAGAAGATTTTAATTTCTTCTGCTTTTGGCAGGATATCTTTAATGAAAGTTTGAATACTTACATTCTCTACATTATTTAGATTCTTAAACTTTTCAGGAGTATCTTCTACTAACTGATCAAAGATATTTTCTGATTGATAGGAAGGATTATTTGTAAAGAGAATATTATTTACTGAAATATCTGACTGAACTGCGAATCTTCGATGAAGTGCTGATTCAATCCCAAGTTTTTTGATCTGCTTCTCTGCTTTTCGTACCATATCTTTAGTAATAATGGCGGAGGAGCGCTTATAATTAGTAGGAGCTACTTTAGATTCAAACATCTGAACAGCATTATCTAAACTTACCCCTGTTGAGATATCTGATATGAGAGTTCCTATGACAGTATTTCTAAACTTAGCAATACTTTTTAATTTCTTAGAAACTTGCCAACAATAGTTATCCTTATCAGAAATTTCTATTAAGTCATATTCATTCTTACACTTAAGAAATAACTCAACTACTTTCTTATGCTCTGCTCCTCGATATATTGAGTTTTGATTTATAAGATCCAGAGCGGTATTAATAGCTTCTGTTGAGAATTCTTTTAGACTTCTTTCAAATACATTCTTATTACTAATATCATTTGAGATCTGAGTGCCGATAGAATTACTTTGCAGTACAAATCTTTTAGGTAGTTTTAAAAAGAAGTGATCCCAATAAATATGCTTACCATCTTCTAAGAACTGTATATCATTATCAGCTCCCAGCTGGTCTTCAAAATGATAGAATGGTGAGATAATCTTTGCTGACTTAACTAATTTTGCAAGAGCATTTGCAACTGGTTGATATCTTCCACCAACATCTATATCCCAGATACTGATCAGCTTATTATCTCTAATTCCTACCATATTACCACAAGTTCTGATAAATGATTTGCAACACTCACAGTCATGCTCAGTACGAGTTTTATATATCTCATTCGTACCGGGCAGAAAACTTCCGAGATATGTATCCCAGAGATTTTCCTTACTCACATCTGTCATAAACAGTGCATAAGTTTTCATACTTTCAAACTGTTCATCTACCTTCATCTTAAATTCGCTAAAGTTCTGCATAAATTCCCCCTTTGTTTAAAATTTGAATGTAGTTATAAGTATCTACTGGCAGCTAAGGATTGATAATAGAATGCGTGCAGAAATCCTATACTATAATCTTTCCCAATCTTCTGCATATGCCATGCCCAGATAGCTCTTCCACTTCTTCCATTTCCATCTGTAAATGGATGTAAAGATTCATATTTATTATAAAGTTCAAAAGAAGTTAAGTCTGTTTGGTTTAGAAGATTTTTAACCAATTCTGCCATATTAGGATTTCCATAAGGTGGGATATAATCTCCTACCCGAATATTCATTCCTATCTTATCTCGAAGAACTGCCCCTGGTTGATAGATATCTACGAATTGCTTTAGATCGTCTAATGTGATTATAGGTAGAGATACAAAACGTAAATGTTCTAAAATTTCTAAATGCTTAGGAGGTCTTATAATTCCATCAATCTCATTACTTTCCTTTATAAAAGCTTCTACTCTCATATAATCTCCATAAATGTCTTTGTTTAAAATTTGAATGTAGTTATGATTATGATTATGATTATCTTCCCTGTCGTAGTTCAAGAGCAATCTGATCACGTTTAGATATCTTTTTCAAGAAATACTTGACATCTCCAATCATCCAGGTATATGATATGATTAGATAGCTGAAGACTGAAATAAGTATTAGGCTTTTTATAATTCTTCTCATAATCCTTTCCTCTTGTTCATCTTAAAGGTTTTACTTCCACATCTATGTGAGTAGTGATAACGATTGAGAGTTTTCCCAGTAGTACTTCTAACTTTCTGTGATAATAACCGTGATATAAACGCATATATTGATTTTTGATTCTTACTCATGTATTTCTCTCCTTTTTTATTAGTATAACTTATGATAATTAGGTTCTAATTTGAAGAATATCTCACAGATATTATCATCTGTAAGATATTCATTCATCTTATTCTATTTATTTCTCCTCTTATTAATAGGAAATGTGTACTTAACTAAACCAATTTCTAAGGCATCTTGTAATGATCCTTTAAAATTTAAAGCTAAGTCACTTAGTTCATCTTTAATTTCTCTTATCTTATATTTATATTCTCTACGATCTTCTAACAATGCTTTTATTATTTCTATATAGTCCGAGTTTTTCATAATCCTTAGCTCCTATTTATTCCATAGTAATTTTACCTGCTATAATCAAGCAGTGATCTACCCAGTCATTATAAGGTTCTACTTTAACAATTCTTAGCCACTTTTTATCATTGCTAAGTGGATCTTGAATATCCATAGATACCTCAATTTCAATCGTTGTGTTATCTGGCCAGTCTTGCAAGGCGGCTAATAACTCACTTTTAGTCATAGTTATCTCCTATTCCATTGTTACCCTACCTGCGTATAACAGGCAATGATTGTTAGGTTCTACGTTATCTATTACTGTTTCTATTTCTGCTATCTCAAACCATATCTTATCATGACATTTAGGATCATCTATGTCTATTGGTATAGACATTTCAATCTTCGCATTTTCTGGCCAGTCTTCTAACGCTTTTATTAATTCACTTTTCGTCATAACTTCCTCCATTGCTTATTATTATTATTACCTATAAAACCTATCTCACTTTCATAATCTCATCATATCACAATTATCACCAATTGTCAATAAGATGCGATTCTAAGAGAGTTTTTATCCTCATTATTCGCTCTATTCCATTCCATTCTTCATTCATAATCCAAACGTAGGTATGATGACGTAGATCTGATGATGTAGGTATGGATGTGATCTGAATTCCGCTCAACTATCTTTGGCCCAGAGCTCTGCCTCCCTGATTGGTCTTATCACCAATATCACCCATATCACCCACAGCCCCTCTCTTAGGTACAAATCCATTTAAATGTAGATTTGAGAATCTGTGTTCAATTGGTGAACATAGAGTGAGAGTAGATTCTCCTTCTTCCTTCCCCTTTTCCTTATATATATCTCTTAATAGGAGAGATAGGGGTTTAAGGGTTTCCTCTTTTATATATATTTCTAAGAACACCTATACCTACCTAAGGACACCCTTACCCACCCTCCTGCGTTTGGGCACAATTGCCCCTAGGGGAGGGCCCATGGGTGATACTAGTGATACGGGTGATACGCATTCATTCTTCGCTCTCACATCTCTCACCCTCAGCATAGCTCCGCGAGGGCCGGCCGGTAAGGATCAGCTCCGCTCTTCCACTCCGCTCTTCATTCACAATTTAAACATAGTTGGCATGTTTCAGACCAATCGCTTACTCATGGAGATCAGGAATATTATTAGTGATTAGTTTACCTAAATCTCATCATCATCTCTATCTGTGATTCCTGTTCCTGCTCCCCGCTCTGCTTTAAGTGCCTCCAGCAATTCAATTTGCCTATCCAACTCAGCGTCAGTCATAGCGGCACTGGTAGCAAGTGCATTTGCGGCTTCCTGACTAACCATCACCCTCCAGCTAATTTCCTGCCCGTCATAGGTCTCTTTCAACCTTTTCTCATTCAGCTTTTTCATGCTTGGTCTGGCGCTTACTTTCATAGCGTCCCATGCTTTTCTAACAAGCGTCTCAATTGGCATACCTTCAAAATCCACTATCGGGCATATAGCCGGATTCGTCGATTCATCTAACCGTACGTTAAAATAAGCGCTATGTACCAGATTCTTAATTCTACCTCCAACTATTTCTACCTTATCCCATTTACTCATGATAGTTCTCCTTATATCTCTTCTGCTCCTGCTCTCCATGAGTAAACGATTGACCTAACATTCCGTGTATGTTTAAGGACATGTCACCGTGGCTCACTCCTCACATCGTTACATGTGTCTGGTAGCGCTTCCCGATGAAAACATACAAACCTTATGACCGGCTAGCTTTCACCCACTCGGTATTTATCAAAGAACCTTCGTAATGTTGATTGCATCATAGCATAATTCACCCTAGTTGTCAAATACATGTATCTATATTCCCATAGATATCACTTATGATGGTTTATATTTCTCTCATAATATGTCTATCCACCGTGATATCCTATAATAGGTTAGCTATATATGTAAACCAAAAGGGGGTAGATGGTTCTGAAATTCCCCAAACAACAATACTCACAAAATTTTCTAGAATCCCTAATGCCACCATTCATAGGAGCTCTCCCGGGAGGGAGAGAGATCTCTGCAGAAGCCTTTTGGGCCAACTCTTCTATCCCTCTCATTCTTCCTTCAGCTATCTGCGTTTAAATTTTGAATGAAGGGCGTGGAATAGGAGATCGGGAGATTGGGAGATGTGAGTATGGTTATCTAAAAATTTCAACCATAAAATAATGCTTGTTGACAACTGCTTACAGTTATGATATGATTTAATCATGAGCAGAGATATGAAATATACGGATTCGAATAGAGTAAATGTGCGGAAAATGGCTCCAGGTAAATTTCGTAAAGTATACACCGTTGCTGAAATGAGCAGCAGACATCATGAGATTGCCAGGCTTTTAGTTCTTGGAATGTCTAATATAGATATTGGAAAGCATCTTGGGGTAACACCGATGATGGTTTCTAATGTTAGGAATTCTCCAGTTGTCCAAGAACAGATAAGTTTTCTCAGTGCAAAGAAGGATGCTAAGGTATCACAGATTGCTGAAAAAATTGCTGAGACTCTCCCGAAATGTGTTGATTATTTAGCTGGAACTATTGATGATGAAGAGCTTAGTGGTTCTCTCCGAAGCAAGAATGCTTTTGGACTTCTCGCTGCAGGTGGTCACGGAGCTACGAAGAACGTCAATGTTAGAGGAACTCATGCTATCCTCACTGCGAGTGATATTCAAGATATCAGAGAGCAGGCAGAGAACATTGGAGTATCTAATGGTTTCGTAATTGATGGAGATGATATTTAATGGATAGTGATGTAAGAGATATATTAGTCAGATGTGCTTCGAATACAGCTTTTCATTCTAAGTTCTTCTTCCCTGATATCTTTCGAACACCCTTTCATAATCTTCACAGAGAGATCTTAGATAAAGTAGATTCCCCAGAAGAAAGGGTAGTTGTAGCGGCTCCTCGAGGGATTGGAAAAACTTCCATTATGCTTTATGGTTTGGCCAGTCGTAATATCCTTTTTGAGCAGAAGAAATTTATCGTATATCTATCTAACAGTGCTGAGAATGCTGTGCTTCAGACTGACTCACTCAAGCATGAGCTTCTGAGTAACCCTTTGATCAGGAAATTTTTTGGAAGTATTAAGACCCGGAGAGTGGAAGAAGAGTATGAAGAGCAATTTTCAAAGAAGGCCTGGATAACTTCCGGTGGCACGATGGTTCTTCCACGTGGAATGGGGCAACAGATTCGAGGACTCCTCTACCGTTCACGTCGCCCAGATCTTATTATCATAGATGATTATGAGGATAAGGATGAGATCATGAATGAGAAGATTCGAAAGAAGAATAAAGAGCGTTTCTTTTCTGATGTCATGAAGTGCATATCTCGCTATGATAATGATTATAAGTTTGTATATATAGATACTCTCAAACATGAAGATGCTTTGCTTCAAGATCTTTTAGAAGCTTCTGAGTGGTCAGGAATCTGCCAAAGTGTCTGTGATGATGATTATAACTCACTTGCTCCAAGTTTCATGACTACTGAGGAAATTAAGAAGGAGGTTAAAGATCATGAAGAAAAAGGACTTCTTGATGTATTTTACAGAGAAATGCGGAATATCCCTGTGGCAAGTTCTAATGCTACTTTTAAAAAGGATTACTTCAAGTATTACCAGGAAGGAATTCTTCAGCTTACAGTTAACGTGGAAGAGCCTTCTGAGACATCTGCTGGAAAAATTGAGAAACTTCCGATAGATAATTTAATAAACTTCGTAATCATCGATCCCGCGAAAGAGGTTCAGATTCATAATGCTGATACTGCTATTGTAGGAGTAGGGGTCGATCGAACCTCACAGGCGATCTTCATTCGAGATATAGTATCTGGAAAAATGTTCCCAGATCAAATTTATAAAGAAGCTTTTCAAATGATCTACCGCTTGAAGGCTCGAATTCTTGCTGTCGAAGTTACGTCCCTCCATCAGTTTATCTCACAGCCATTTCAGAATGCTATGAGGGTTGAGAATGTATTTGCAGAATACCATGAGCTTAAAGCTGTTGGAAAGAAGGAAGAGAGAATCTCAAGTATGGCTCCTTATTATCGGCAGGGTCAAGTTTATCATAATAGATTAGTCTGCGGGAAACTTGAGGGTCAGCTTATGAGTTTTCCTCGCTCAAAGCTTCTTGACATAATGGATGCAGTTGGATATATCCCTAAACTCTTAGATGATTTTAAGATGTATTTCGACCCTATATTCACTGATCCTGAGGTTGATGAGTTTCAAGATATCACTTATGATAAGTCCTTAAATTTCAAAACAAGAGCCTTGTAACTATATTCAATTTTTAAACATAGGAAAATGATTATGCTTTTTAAAAAAGATGATGATAGAAAGATTTCAAAATTCTCCACAGCATGGACTTCAGATGGTTCTGGTGATGCCACAGTTCTTCTTGCAGATTACAGTGGATATGAGATTGTAGCAGTTCAGACTGTTCCTGGAGAGGATGGAGATCTTGCCACAGACCTTCCAACTGCTGATTATAATGCGACTTTGATTGATGCTTATGGCATGGACTGGTTTTATGAAGAAGGGCTTGATCGAAGTGGAACAGTTGCTGAAGCTTTTTGTAAGGATGGTCAGATACCTTTCCCAGATTCCGCAACTCTTACTATTGATAGTGCTGGTGCGAGTAATCAAGGTATTGTTAATATCTGGATAGCTTAGGAGAACTCATGAGTGATTTTACAATAGCTCCTTATACTGTATCCCCATTTAAAAGTGCTCCTTTTACGACAAACCCTTGGACTGGTATCTCTGCATTTGAGTTCACTAACACAGGTGCAACTATCTCCCCAGTTATCACAGTAACCGGAACGCCTGAGATCCTTTGGACGTGGAGTGATGGCACAACAGATAATGTGGCTAATCCAGGAGTGAAGACGGTTACTGGGACACATACATTACTGGTCACACCTTGGTCTGCGGTTACTATATTTAATTTTGAACTTCAGTTTGTATCAGATATTGTTCTACAAGAATGGGAGGGCTTAGAAGAACTACTTTTTAACAACAATTCTTTTTATAGTACTGTAACTACTTACGAATGGAGCGAGTTAACTGACTTACGATTGGACAATTGCCATATTTCAGGTGTGTTTACTACATGGGAATGGGAAAATCTTGATAGGATATTTATACACGGAAATACTATTTCAGGTTCCTTTGTTTTTAGAAATTGGGATAATTTGGTGCATATTCGGATAAATGAGAATAATATAACATCTTTTGAGGGTAGCTTACAAACACAAGTAAAAGCAACTCTATTTTATTTGCATAATAATAATGTTTCTTCCCAAACTAACATAGATAAAGTGTTATCTGATCTGCTTGTTAATGCTGCGGCTGCACTTAGATGGGGTTCTGCGGCTACTGTTGCCCTATCTGGAGCTAACATGTCAGCACCTTCGGCAGCAGGTATAGCAGATGCCGCAACATTGGTGGCAACATATGGTTGGACAGTAACTCACGAGTAAGGAGATAATAATAATGGCTGTACCCGAAGTAAAAATAGAAATAATAAAAGATAAATCTTTTTCTAAGACTCTTACAAAAGAAAAGTCTTGGAGATTAATTTATGATGACGCTGATGAAGTCACTCATCTCTTTGAAAGCTCAGGCGTAACATACACACCTGGTGTCATGAAGTGCTTCGAGACAAATGAAGAAGCTGGGGCAGAGATTGAGAGTAAGTACTTAAAATGTCATAAGGCTGTGATAAAAGATGAAGTTGTTGAGAGTTTAACAGAGCTTAAAACTAACACTGCAATAGCATTGAAAGCAGGAGAAAAGATATTTTACTCTGCTGATCTTGATGATTTTAAGGTATACGCACGTGAACAAAAGTTAGATATTGAGAAGGTCAGAGATATTTTATTTAAAGATGTTATTAAGATGGCAACTGAGATAAAGTAGGTAATTAAATGACAGTAATTAGAATTATTTAAATTTGAATGGATACTGGGAGTTTACGACTATGGATTGGAAGGAATTTTGTAGTTATTTTATTAGCGGGCTGTCTTTTCTTATAAATAAAATTCCTCATACATGTGAGGAGTGGACGAGTTTTTTCATAATGGTTACGGTTATAGTTACATTTTTCTTTATAACACTCCCAAGAGCTCTGTTTACTAAGAGATATCTATATAAAAAAAGTAAGATAGCGGGAGCGGGAGATGATAAAGAAGATACTCAGGATTTATTAGATGAAGTTTCAAGAACATCTTATAATAACTTTTAAGATTCTATCGAGGAGAGCGAATAATGCCATCTCAGATAATTATAGATCCAGGGCATGGGGGTTTAGATAACGGAGCTTCTTATGGTTATGAGGATGAGGATGATGCGAATCTTGCCATTGGATACTATCTCAATTACGAACTATCATTAGCAGGGATTAAGAATACTATGACTCGGGAGAAGGATGAAGATGTTTCTCTTGAGCAGCGTGTTATATTAGCTAATGTAAAGAACCCTAAATTATTCATATCCCTTCACTGTGATGCTTTTCATGATCATACAGTCTCTGGAATGACAGTTCATGTTTATAGACACCCTTCAGCATTTGCTCTTTATGCTGCGAATATAATAGTGTCTCAGTTAAAGTTAAATTTTCCTGATCAGAAGCATAGAGGGATAAAGAAGAGTAATTTTGAGGTACTTCGGGATACTACTATGCCAGCTGTCTTAGTTGAGTGTGAGTTCTTAAGTAACTTTAAGTCTCGAGAGTTTCTTAAAGAGCCTGAGAATAGAAGATCCTTAGCACGTGTTTTAAAAAATAGTTGTTTCAGTTATTTAGATTATCGAGGAATCTAATGAATATACTAACAAATAATGAGATCCTTAATATTCCAGAAGAAGATCTTCCACTATTAGTTCTAAGCTTTAATTACAGAAGTGTTATTTCATCTTTAATTAATATAAGAAAGAAATCTCACTATAACCATTTCATGATTTATCATAAGCCAGGATTCTTTGCTTCACAAGGAGCTTCTTTTACTGAGGAGCCTGTAGAAGATTATCTCACTCATCATAGATTAAAGTTCTGGCATAATCCTGAATGGACTTCTATAGATAAGAAACGGATGCAGAATCAGATTAAAAAATGGCTAACAGTTGGGAAGCTTAAATCAAGATATGATTGGATAGCTATTATAGGGCAGTTAATTGGAATTAAAAGTCTTCAAAATCCTTATACACGAATCTGCTCTGACTATGCAGATATATTAGAAATTGCTGACCTTAATTATGATCTTTCTCATCCAGCTCCAAATGACGTTAATAATTGGTTGAAGAGTTATTCTATGTATCAAGTTTATGGTAGATACTTAGTGGATTAATCTATATTCAAAATTTAAACAAAGGAGATTGGAACTATGAATATTATAAAGTGGGCAAAAGAAAAACAGTTGGTTAAGAAAGCTAAAAATAAAAAGATTCGAAAACAGCTTAATAAAAATATGCCGAAGATTGCTAAGCGGCCAGATGTAATGGGGACTATCGCAAGGAGAAAAGAACAGCATAGAAAACTTTTAAAGGAGATTTCTAAATAAATCATGCCTAGAATCCTACAACTAAATGAAGGACAGTCTACAGTGCCTTTATCTAACACTCATTATGACTATGATTATCCTGATAAATTGAATCTTAAGCCTGGAAGTAAACTTCATGAAAAGATAAAGACTGAGGTATTACGAAGAGCTTCTGATTCTGCTGGACAAATGTCCGGGCGATTTGCTTCATGGAATAATATAGATGATACGTTGGTTAGTTATATAGATACTGATAGTGCTGAAGATGCAATTCAGGAAAAAGATCACAGAAAACCTGTATCTATTGTTTACCCGTACTCTTACGCTATCATGGAAACTCTTCTGGGTTATTTCATTTCTGCTTTCTGTCAAGAGCCTTATTTTAGATATGAAGGAGTTTCTGCAGAGGATGTTATTGGGGCAATTCTTCTGGAAAAGATTGTTGATCTTCATTGTAATAAGTGGAAGATCCTCTTGAATCTTCATACAATGTTTAGAGATTCTTTTGCTTATGGATTTGGGATTGTAGCTCCTTCATGGAAGAAGAAATTCGGAAAGAGGATTATTTCAGTAGCTCAGGGAAGATCTTTTGAAGATTCTCTACTCTTTGAGGGGAATGCTTTATCTAACATTGATCCTTATAAATGTCTTCCAGATCCAAACGTATCAATAAGTAATGTTCAGGATGGGGAGTACTTCGGTTGGGTAGATTCGACAAACTATCTTGATCTTTTATCAGAAGAGCAGTATTCTGATGGAAGGATATTTAATACAAAGTATTTGAGGCAGCTTAATGGTAAAAGAACTTCTATATATACCACAGATAACTCTCGGCGAAATAGAAATATTGGGATGTCTGCAGCAGATTCGAATATAGGAAATCCTTATGATCAAATTTATATGTACATTAAACTTATCCCAAGGGAGTGGGAATTAGGTAAGAGTGAGTATCCTGAAAAATGGCTCTTTAGTTTGGCATCTGATCAGGTAGTTACAAAAGCTCAGCCTCTTGGGATAGGTCATGGGATGTTTCCGATAGCTGTTGCGGCTCCTGATTATGACGGATACGGGATAACTCCTGTGTCAAGACTTGAAACTCTTTATGGTCTTCAGCATACTCTTAACTGGATGTTTAACTCTCATGTGCAGAATATTAGAAAGGTAATTAATGATACTCTTATTGTTGATCCTTACCTAATCAATGTTCCTGATATTGAAGAAGCTCGAGAGGGCGGAGTAATTAGAACCCGTAGACCTGCTTGGGGAAGGGGTGTTAAGGATTCTATAATGCAACTTGCTGTGTCAGATGTAACACGCGGCCACGTTGCAGATGCATCTATCATTCGAGATGCGATGGATAAGATAGGAGCAACTGATAGTTGGACAATGGGGAGTCTTAGATCATCTGGTCCTGAGAGGCTTACAGGAAAGGAATTTGAGGGAACTCGTCAAGGTGGCTTTACTCGTTTAGAACGAGTTGCTAAAATTGTTGGAGTGCAGGCAATGCAAGATATTGGTTATATGTTTGCTTATCATACTCAGCAGTTCATGACAGAGGAAGTTTATATTAAAACTACTGGCAGAAGTCAAGAACGTTTAATGATGGAGTATGGTGATACTACTCATCTCAAAGTTTCTCCTTATGATCTTTTAATTGATTATGATCTTAAGGTTCGAGATGGGAGTGTTCCAGGAGGGAACTATTCTGGGGTTTGGGAGAATATGTTTAAACTTCTCACTGAGCATCCTGAGCTTCAGCAGAAATTTGATATCATGAGAATCTTTAAGCATATTCTCAGAAATAATGGGGCGAAGAATACTGAGGAATTTATTAAGGTCCAACAACTTCCTGACGAACAGGTTGCAAATCAGGTTCAAGATGGAAATATTGTTCCGTCTACTATAATGGGAGGTCAGTAATGAGTGATCAGATTAGAGAACTTAGTACTACTAAGGATCAGTTAAGTGAATTTATTAAATATTCTCCTATATGGAAAGATCTAAAATACGAACTAAATGCCTGGCTTACAGATATTAGAAATCAATTAGAAAATTCTGATGGAAATATAAGTCCAAGAATCATGGATAGACTTGGTGGTAATGCGGAGACTGTTAGAAATGTCTTATCATTGCCAGAAATATTATTAGAATCTTTAAAATAACTATATTCAAATTTTAAACGGAGGTGTTATGAGTAAGGAAGAGCTGAAAGAAGCTGCAGAAAAGGAAGAGAGAGAATTATTAGATGAATTAGATGAATTAGATTCTCTTTATTTGGATGATACTGATGATACTGATACTGATGCCGATGATACTGATGATGATGCTGATACCGATAAAGATACCGGAGGATCTGAGGATGATAATGAATCTAATAAGGAGAGTGATAAAGATGAGTCGGAAACGGATTCAGAGAAAGAGTCTAAAGAAACTTCAGAAGAAGAGGAGAAAGAATCTACAGAAGAGTCTGAAGACTCTGAAGAAAAAGAAACGTCAGAAGATGCTCGATACGAGAAACTCTTAGCTCAGATAGATGAACTCAAAGGTAAGCTTGCTGAGAAGTCTCCTGAAAAGGCTCCAGAAATTGAAGAGGTTGATTTTTTGGCTGAGATTTCTTTAGATGATTTAGGATCTGATTCGAGTCTTTTAAATAAAGTATTTAACAGGGTACTTAAGGAGGCTGTTAAGAATTCTTCTAAAGCTACCCCTCAGATTATTAGCAAGCAGGTTGAGGAATCTTTATCTATTCATGAGATCGCTGAACAGTTTTATAAAACAAATAAAGACCTATCAAACGTTAGAAATGTAGTAAAGGCATGTGCAAAGCAGATTATTTCTGAGCATGAAGATTGGAAAATAGATCAGATTTTAGAGGAGTCTGCAAAAAGAACTCGAGAATCTTTAGGAATTCCAATCCCTGATACTTCAAAGGCTTCTGTAGATTCTGATATTTCTGATATAAATAATGCCTCTTTTTCAGGGGGTTCAAGAGGCTCAAGACAGGCTATTAAAAAAGATTCTGCACTTCAGCAGGAACTTGATGAGATGTAAGGAGGAGTTATTATGAGTAGAGAGGTAGAAAGTAATGTAAACACTCAGCATGATCTGGAGGGGATTCCTCGTCATATTCTGTTGGAGACAGGGGCATTGACATATCAGATGAGGGTAAGTGACACTGTTCTGATTGTTATATCTTCTGGAGCAGATGCGGCTGGAATTGTAACACTTCCTTCCTTGGCAGAAGCGGTTGGAAAGTTCTATTTTATCAGTGCGCCTACGGGAGCTACTGGTGGAGATGTTTCCCTTTATGAGAAGGAAACTGGGGCAGAGCTTACAACCTACGGAGATCTGGATGCAGATGATGATCATGTTATTCTGTTTTCTGATGGAACAAAGTGGCGAGTTGCCTTAGACGGTGTCGCTTAAGGGGGGCTTTAAATGAGGATTGGAAGAAATACTTTAAAAACTCTTTTTAATGTTGAAGCTTTGACAGGGGATACAGATGTAGATATTAGTGCGGCAGATTATACTGCGTTTGTAGATCTTCTGACAATTACTGCTCCGATAGACGGGCTTCAGAACTGTCGAATAGATATTGATGTAAATAAAGCTACTACTGGATTGGATACTGTAGCGACTGCCGCAGATACTTTTGACGCCTGTGCTGTTATAGCTGTTGATGATACTAATTATCGATTACTGCAGAGTGGTACGCAGATAACAGCTAACGGAGATGCGTCTCTTGAAATGAGTGAGAATGGGTGGAGTTTTGATATTGGGCCTCTTGCTGGGGGTGAGATAGTTAAGATTAAGATTAAACTTTCGGCAGAACGTGATGATGCGGAGCTTCCTTATAAGGTAACTTATATTGGAGAGGCTCCTACAATTACTGCTGTTGCAGCAGGGTAAACTTAAGTAAGGAGAATTTAAAATGGCTTTTATGGGAATGCGAGGCAATGGTGATTGGGTCACAGATCAGAGACCTAAAAATTGGCGACAGAAAATACTGCAGTTATACCCTAATGGGGATGCTCCGTTGACTGCAATGCTTTCTATGATGAAGGAAGAGGCAGTTAACGATCCGGAATTCTATTGGTGGACGAAGACTCTGGCAACTCAAGCAGCAACTGTCGTAAATGTTTACTTGGATGCTCTTGTATCATCTGCCTATACAACCGGTGGAGCTACTGGGGATATTCTTTATGCTAAGATTGCGACGGAAGCAGCTTGTAAGGAATTTCGTCCTGGTCATCAGGTGCTTCTGAGGAATACTTCTAATTACGCCGATGACTGTAATGCAAAGGTTGTCTCAGTCGTGCTTAACGGAGCTTCAAGTTATATTGCTTGTAAGCTTCTGGAGGCAGATCCAACAACTACTGGAATTGCTGATTGTAACAGGATTTTGATTATAGGTAATATAAATGCTGAGGGTGCTACTATGCCTTCTGCAATTGCTTATGATCCGACCAAGAATTATAACTTGACTCAGATCTTTAGAACTCCTCTGAGTATTACTCGGACAGCTAAGAAAACTCATCTCAGAACAGGAGATCAGTATATCGAAGCTAAGCGAGAGTGCTTAGAATTACATTCTATGGAAATTGAGAAGGCTATGCTCTGGGGAATTCGTTCTGAAACTGTTGGAGATAATGGAAAACCTGAGAGAACCACTTCAGGCCTTATTCGGAATGTTATTGATAATAGTGGGAATGTCTCAAACTATATTAATGACACTGGTTACTCAGGACAGTCCTGGCTCTCTGGAGGTGAGGATTGGTTAGATGCTTATTGTGAACAGCTCTTTCGGTATGGTTCTCAATCTAGAGTAGCCTTTGCAGGATCTGGAGTTATTCTTGCTATTAATAAATTGGTGAAGGAATATGGAAACTATGAATTAACTACCAGTACCGTGGATTATGGTATTAAGGTTAAAACATGGGTAACTCCTTTTGGCGAGATTCATATGAAGATTCATCCTCTTATGAGTTACGAAGCTTCAAATAGAAACAATATGGTTATCTTTGACCCGAGGGATCTGAGATATCGTTATATAGATGATACAACTTTTTATGCAGATCCTGATAAACAGAATACTGGCCGGAATAGAATTGACGGAACTGATGAGGAGTATCTCACTGAATGTGGTCTTGAGTTTCATCATCCGATTAAGACTGCTTTTCTGGCGGGATTCGGATCAGCAAATACTGTTTAGTAATAACTATTATTCAAGGGAGGGAATTCTAAAATCTCTCCTTTGTTTAAAAATTGAATGAAGGATAATGATTATGTATTTTATAACTTTTCAAGAAGGTGGGGATTTTAAACCAGTGTATGATAATAGAGCTCCTTATATTATTGTAGACGAACTTAAAAAGAGTCATAAGACGTTTATCTGTGAATTTAATTCTGGGGTGAGATATGATACTATAATAGAAAAAGAGGGAAGAAGTCCTTGGGATACCACTCCGTCAGTGGCTGAAAAGATTAAAGAATTTATTAATCTTAATAATATGTATCTTCAAAATAAAGAGGAGTGGGATAAGCGATAATGGATCTACTTGAAGTTAGAACACAGTTTGTAAAAATTACAGGACGGTATGATCTGGTTACTGATACAACTTCTTGGGGTGATAATGGAGCTGATTTCTTTCTCCAGGCTGGTCAGAATATGATAGAGAAATTAGTAGGAGATCTTCCAGAATCTGAGGGGCGTCTCTGGGAAACTATTACCTCCGGAAATTATTATGTAAATTTCTCTCAACGTTGTAGAATGATTCTTGAAGTCTGGGCGAATGATGATACGGATAGGGTTGAGTTAGAGAGAAAGTCTTGGCAAGAACTTAAAGAACTTTATCCAGCCCTTCTGGCAGATCTTGATACAGGGTATCCTTTATATTACTGTATTGCAAAACTTAGAGAAATTGATGCAACAGATAAGAATGCAACAGGAGTTTTCTTTAACTCTTCTCTAGCGGTCAGTACTAATTTTCGTGGAATAGTTATTATGCCTCCTGTTGACGCAGCTTATGATATTGAAGTTTACGGAAAGTTTCTACAACCTGAACTTAATGCTGATGATATTGAGAACTTTTGGACTCTAACTTATCCAGAAATCCTAATTAGATCTGCTATGTATCAGATGGAACTTTCTTATAGAGGGCGACAAGCAGTTGGAAGGCTTTTAGAATCTCTTATGTTAGAAATAACTGAGATTGATAAGGATGCTGTAGAAGAAGCTACCAGAAATTTTAATCAGATTGGGGGATAATCTTGGAAAATTTAACACAGAGAGAGCAAGAACTTGAGGATAAGATAGTTGAGAGGATTCTTCTAATGATTCCAGAAGTTATAGGAAATCTAATAAACCATCATATGAGTATGGCGAAGACTAATAAAGATTTTTATAAGAAACATTCAGAATTAAAAGATCATAAACATGTTGTTGCGAAGGTGTTAGAAAAGATAGAGGGAGATAATCCTCTATTGGGCCATTCTGCACTATTAGAAAAAGCTTTGCCAGAGATCCAGAGTCAGCTTAAGGTATCTAATAAAATGTCTACAGATATCTTAGACGTACCTTCTCTGGATCTTAATGGAGATTTCTAATGGAACTTATTCCAAGAGGTGCTAATTTTACTGTAAGCCTAAATGCTCAAGATCTCTCAAGAGGCTTAAGGGTTTCTAAAAGATCATTAAGAAATTCTGGATATTTAGTACAGAGTTCTGGAGCTGTGGGGCGAGATGGAGTTCTTCAAACTCTTGATGATATGTCTCAAGAAGATTTCTCAATCATCACAGATGGCTTTCCTTATCCTCAACTCTTTGTCTTTTCAAATCTAATAATTGTATGTGGAGAGACTCAGATATATGAGATGGTTTTAGGAGTGCTTACTTTGAAGATTACAGTAACTGCTGGAGTTTCTTGGGAAGCAATATCTTCTGGTGAGTATGTATATATGTCTAATGGAAAAGTTTCTGTAGTAAGAGATCCTCTTGATCTTACTTATAGTCTTTCAGATCTTCCAACAGCTTCTTGCATTTGTAACTTTAACGGGCAGATTATAATAGGATCTCCTGATGAGGACTTATCATGAGTAACATATGGCCTTTTACTAAACAGCCTCCTAAATACGGATATATAAATAATCCTAATTGGAGAGCAGACCCTGAACATACTAATAAGCATAATCCCTGTGGGTACTGGCCTGCTGGGGCTGAGATGCCAACCCAGCCTAATGTTAACTATATCTTATGGTCTTGTGGGAGATATGCATATGAGGCTCTTGGGCGAGATCATGCTGATAATAATATATTTCTTCCAATGGATGATCCAGAACATTTTTATAAGGCATCTCTTGGAAATGGTGGAGGTTTATATATTAAGCAAGATAAATCTCTCTGGGGACTGGGGATTAATCAAGGTGGACAATTAGGAACTGGGGATAAAGTATCTCTTGATATTGTGACTCAGATAGGTACTGATGAGGATTGGGAGGAGGTTACTCGAGTTGGAAATCTTCATACTCTTGCGATTAAGGAAAATGGAACTTTATGGGCAGCAGGGGATAATACGCATTGGCAACTTGGACTTGGAGATGATATTGAAAGATTAACTTTTACTCAAGTTGGGACAGATAATGATTGGGTAAAGGTTCATTCTATATCATATTCTTCTTATGCTATTAAGGAAGACGGAACTCTATATTCATGGGGAGATGGAGGAAATGGTAATCTTGGCCATGGGAATAATGTTTCGTATTCTCTTCCTGAACAAGTTACTATAAACGGAGATGGATTTGATAGTCTTACTGGGGGCTATTATTCTGTTATTGGACTAAAATCTGGTAAACTCTGGGCTTGTGGATATAATCTTTATGGTCAGCTATGTCTGGATAATACAACAGCTACAAATGTTTTTGTAGAAAGATCTGCTGGAGAGACTTGGGATAATGTACACTCTGGTCATATGCATACTATGCTTGTTAGAAATGATGGAACTCTTCATGGAGTTGGATTAAATGTATCTGGAAATTTAGGTCTTGATCATCAGAATAATATATCTATTGTAACCCAGGTAGGGACTGATACGGATTGGTGGAAGGTTCAAGCTAATGGAACATCTGCTTTTTCAATGGCTCTGAAAATAGACGGTTCTTTATGGTCTTGTGGAAATAATTTTTATGGACAACTTGGGCTTAACTCATTTAATCCTCAGGGGCCTATAGTATTTACAGAAGTTGGGGGAACTTGGGGAACAGTTCTCTGTGGTGATAGTCACTCTCATATTGGAGAAGTAGTTTACGATTGGTAATAAATAAAAAAGGAGAAGAATTATGGCTAATGCGGTACCTAATAGTTTTAAAGTAATGCTCTGGAAAGGGCAGATAGAAGGTCTTACTGATGTCTTTAAGATAATCTTAATGCAGCCAGGTTTTGTTTTTGATCAGGATTCTCATCATGATTATGCTGATGTTATTGCAGATGAGCTTCCGACTGGAAATGGATATATAGCGGGAGGAGCTACTCTGGCAGGTATATCTATTGATGTAAATAATGTATCTGATAGAGTTGAAGTAACTTTTAATAATGCTCAATGGGATGCTACAGGAGGGTCTCTTCAAGCTTCTGGAGCTATTATTTATAATGATTCTACTCTAACATCTGGTGGAGATGATTATACTGATGCGATAGTTTCATACAAAGATGCTGGAGGGGATTTATTAGCAGTTGTTGGAACACCTATAATCATCAGTTCCATTATGGAAACTATTGAAGATAAAATATAACTATGTTTAAATTTTAAACGGAGGATAATAATGATTCTATCATTAGGAGTAAGAACATCAAATGCTACAATTAATGAAGCTGCTTGGGAGATTATTACTGGGGCGACTCCAGGAAGGGCAAAGCTTCTGGAGTTGGGAGTTTTTGTGGCAGCAGCTACAGCAACTACTGTAGGGTTAGGATTTGCAGCAGCAGCTGGAGTAACTCCTACAGCTCCTGTAGACTTTGCTCCAGAAGATTCTGATAATGTTTTAGCATCAGGAGTTGTCCAATCTGCTCTTGCTTGGGGAACATCTCCGACATCTCCTGCAAAGTTTTTCAGACGTATTGCACTTTTAGCAACTATAGGAACTGGGGTTATCTGGACTTTTCCTAAAGGGTTAGTTATTCCAGTTTCAAGTAGTTTAGTTCTCTGGAATATTACAGCTAATCCAATTTTGGATGTCTATGCAGTAATAGAAATTTAAGGAGTAGCTAATGGCTTTTTGGGCAGTAAATTATACTCGAGGATCTGTATCAATAAATAGTTCTGTGAATCTTCCTCAGGAGAATTTAAAGACGCCGATTCCAAAAACTTCTTTAGAGATTATCTTAGGATCTACTGGTGATGGAATTTCTTTTCCTGATGGAGTTAATAGAACAGCAGTAAGATCAGTCTCAGTTATAAGTTTTTATTCTGGAACCCCAACTAACCCAGATTTAGCTATTTACTTTACATGGTTTAACTCTGCTATTGATGGACTGGCTGTTGGTTCTTATGGAGAGTTTAATGCTTCTATAAGCAGTAGTGAATCAGGATTAACTGTAGCATCCTATGGGGATTTCCCTCTTGCGTTAGTTATGGAGGAGGAGGGGACAGGTGCCCTGGCTGTAACATCTACAGCTTATATCTATACTCAGTCTTCAGAGATTAACTGGATTAAATGGTCTGATATTGGAAATGTAGATTTTACAATAGACCGTGGAAGTGTCGCCGGAAAGGGAATGCTAGACTGGGCAGGAGTTGTATATAAAATCTTTCAGCTTGGGTTAAAGATTATAGTCTATGGGCAGAATGGTGTTTCTATTATGACTCCTCATGGGATTAGTTTTGGATTACAGACTATTCATAGACGGGGGATCAAGGGACGTAATGCCTGTTTAGGGTTAGACTTTGAGCATTTCTTTATTGATGATTTAGGAGACTTATATAGTATTAAAGATCAGCTTCAGTTTATTGGATACCGGGAATATTTATCTAAGCTTACAGATCCTGTTATGTCTTATGATCATTCTTCAGATCTTCTTTATATCTGTGATGATACTTATGGATTTGTCTATAACTCTAAGATTCAAAGTCTGGGAGAAGGGCCTATAAATATTACTGGAATTCATAGACAAGATGGAGTTTCTTATATTGCTGCCCCTTCAGACATTTCAGTTCCTGTATTTGAGATATGGACAGATATTTTAGATCTTGGAACTCGAGAGGCTAAGGTTATTGAATCAGTTGAAATTGGGACAGACCTTACTGAGGATGTCTTAACGAATATAGAATTTAGAAATAATAAATCCTCAGTATTTCAGAGACTCTCATGGGAAGTCTGTAATCCTGCTGGAATTTCTTATCTCTTCTGTTATGGGGTAGAGTTCAGAGTTGGGGTGAGGTTAACATCTTTCGATTATCTTGAAATAGATTATTTAAATATTAAAGGAAGAATTACATGATAATAAAACTTACTCCTAAAGACATTGTAAGTCACTGGGAGATTATTAAGTACGCAATGGTTAGAGGGGACTTAATAACTCCAGATCAGCGGCCTGCAGTTTTAAATGGGATGCTCCATGATTTACTATGTGAAAGTGCTCAATGCTTTATGCGTTTTGATTCTGAGGTGCGAAAGATTCAAGCTATTTTAATTACTAAGATTCATCAGAATAAAAGAACTTTAGAGAGATTCTTATATATTCAATGTATCTATTCCTTTCTAATTGTGGATGAAAAGATCTGGCAAAGTGATTGGGATTTTGTAGCTGCTTTTGCGAGAAAAGTTAAATGTGAATCTATCAAAGCTAACTCTGCTAACCCTCGAATCTTTGAGATATTAATGAAATTAGGAGTTAAAGAATCTTATCGAACATTCACTTATAATCTTAATAGAGGAGTTCTATAATGAGTAGCGGGGGCGGTGGTGGTGGAGGAGATAGTACCAATGAGAATTTTATAAGATATGCTCCTTATGTTGAAGAGCATCATACAAACTTTTTAGATAGAGTAGCTTCATATGTTTCCTCAACTATCGGGGAATCTCCACATGAGGATTTAGAGGAACTTTCTATTGATGAATGTTTTCTAGGGGCTGGATTTTTATTATCAGATTTTCCTGCTCTCTTTGATATGTACGGAAAGTTTATGGCTGGACTGGATGTAGAAGTCTTAGCAGATCAAATGCTTGAGGCAGCAGTTGGTAATAATGTAATAGATAATTTAGTGGCTGCAGAAGCAGATTTATTAGACGATCATGTAAATACTAAGATTCTCCCAAAATTCTTAACAGGTATGAGAGATATAAATGCAGTTCTTTCCAGTACTTTTGTTATAGGTAAGGCAAATATTGCAGAGAGTCAGACTAAGGCAATTGAGAAATATAGTGGGGAGCTTAGATATAGAATGATCCCTGTAGCTCAAAGTCGCTGGGAGAGACATCTGGATTGGAATGAGAGAGTTATTAGAAATTACTCAGAGATTTTAAGATTCTATTTAGCAGCTCGAATAGATACCAGAGATCAAAATCAGAAGTATAAAGTTAAAGATGCTCTGTGGCCTTTTACTGTTTTAGATTTTCAGAGAGCTGCATTAGGAGCTCTTCAAGGAGCCTCTAATTCTACAAGTACTATGGAAGGAGAGGAACCCTCACAGTTAATGGGAGCTGTAGGTGGAGGTTTAAGTGGGGCAGCTGCTGGGTCTGTTTTTGGAGCCCCAGGGGCAATAGTTGGCGGCGTTTTAGGTGTCGCATCAAGTTTCTTATAAAAGGAGGATAATTAATTATGGGATTTATACCATCAGTACAAGGAGCAGGATCACCGTCAGATGCAGGTGGATTTTTTGATAACTTAATGAAAGGTTTAGGTGACGCTACTGAGGGGAAGCGAGATCAGTTAACTATAATAGCAGATCTTCTCGGGCAGCGAATAGCCCCAAATAATGCTTTCGGTGGAATTGGAACTGCTATGACAAAATCTAAAATAGCCGGAGAGAAATTAGAAAGTGATCAGCAAGGTTCTGCAGGACTTTTGCAAAAGATTATTGAGAATCTCAGCAGTGGTTCTGATATGAATCAAGCAAGTTTTAAGAAAGATCCAAAGACAGGAGAGATTACTGTAAATGAAACTTCTGTAATGCCGAAAGAACTTGATAAGATTCCTCAGAAGCAGAAGGAGAAATCAGCGTCTACTTCAGACTTTCAGAAATCTTCTGATGTTTCCACTCAACCTATTCCTGGAAGTATGCGGGATCTATATAATACTTATTTAGGAGACTCTAATGGAGAATAAACAGTTAGTAAATACAATCGGACTATCTCCTGCAGAACTTACATCTATAAGTCAGCAACAGATTTCAAGAGATCAGAATATAGTGGATCTTCTGGGAAAAGCTCTGACACATAAAGTGAGTTCTGCAAGGCAGATTTCAGACGCAGAACGAAATACTGCTTTAAATAAACTTACAGCTGCTCAGGTTAAGGAGCTTGACCCTGTTAATATAGAGTTTAAAGGAAAGCAGTTTCAGACTACTCAAGGTAATATGACTCAGGCAATGCGGGATCTTAGAGAATCAGCTCTTACTGAAGCTCAGATTGAGAGATCAGAATATGAGAATTCTCCTATGCAAGTCTATATAGGAGGAAAACCTTTTAATCTCAGACGATATGAGTTTGACTCACTATCTAAGAACTTAATGAGACAGGAAGAACTTTCTCAGAATAAAGCAGCAGGAGATAGGGCTCAGCAAGAACAGGATTGGAGAATGGAGGGGATTAAAGATCTTGAAGATTCTTCAGAAGTTTCTGCTCAGACTGCTGCAAAGTTAAATAACTTAGGAACCTGGATGACAGCTAATAAGCCTTCTGATGAGGATGCAATTGC
>Ga0209345_10000621_pt1 | contig 45250 bp, 41 predicted proteins | sample Cruoilmetagenom7_FD_187294 | JGI IMG/M metagenome (GOLD analysis project Ga0209345, IMG submission 187294) | Oil polluted marine microbial communities from Coal Oil Point, Santa Barbara, California, USA - Sample 7 (SPAdes) (version 2) | ecosystem: Environmental > Aquatic > Marine > Oil seeps ...
GCCCTCTGTTGATTCTTTAAAGCCTTCTATGTACTTCTTACCTTCTATCCAACATATACCATTTTTCCCTTTTAAATAATTTTTTCTATATTGTTTACTAGTTTTACACTGTTTTATACAGTGTATTTTAGTCATATCCACTCTAGGATAATATTCATTCATAGGTACTCTTAAAGATACTTCTTTATCTCCAAGTATTTTTCTAATTTTATCTAGTTTCTTTTTTACGGAGAAATATATTTTTGATATATCTTTTTCTTCAAAAAGTTTATTTATTGTTTGTTTTCTTATTTTACCTCTTTTTGTTTCATGAAAGAGATCTTCGATATAGAAGAATACATCTGCCGCTGTGTTTGGTTGTGCAATACGAACTTTTGTTGCACCCTTTAATATATTTCCTATGAATTTTAGGAAATATGCTAAAGTACCAATAGGTCTTGAGTCTTCCCCCTTAGAAGTTATTGTTTGTTCATTTTTCATCCGCTTAATAATTTCGCTTGTAGTTGTAGATATATATCTTAATGCTGGATGTAGGTTTAGAGGTTCTCTTCTTACTATATATTTTCTAAATAAATTATTTATTAGAACTTCCTTTGTTTCTACTATTATTGAATTTGCTTGGTTAAAATGGACTACTCCTCCTATGCCACCACCTCCACCAAGATAATCAGCAAAAATTTGTTCTTTAGCATCAAATGAATACTCCCATCCTTTTTTGCCTCTTTTAAAGTTAGTAAATACAGTATCGTACCAGGACTTTATAACTTTGTTACATCTTTCAATTGTAAGGAACTTATCCGATTTATTTTGTTCGGAAAATTCATTCATTATTTTTCCGTAACCACTAAATAATGCTTGTTTAAATTCGTCCCATTTATTTATTCTTACACCATTTTCTTTTGGTGAGCATAACAACCAAGATTCACCTGTAAGCCTTTTTTCAATTTTACGTTCTTTAGTGTTTATTATTTCTAGGTTATATTTCATAATTATTTATCCGTTTTTCTTTTGCTATTTTTCTTACTATTGTAAAGCATTTTCTTATTTCTTTTTTTACTAACCCTTTATCCTTCAGAAAAGGTTTTAGACCTGTTGTAATCTTTTGTTCTTTATTTCGGTATCTTTTAATAACTGATTGCTCATTTATGCTGCCTGTAGCAACAACATTAGTTGGGAATGTTTCATGAAAAGTTTCCTTGTTTAATAACAATTTAACGTATGCTTTTTTAGGAATAATATCTCCCTCATTCATAACTATTAAAGGTTTAATATTTTTCTTAACTTTTATAAATTTTGGGTTTTTTGGATTTTCTGTGTCTACAATTAATACACCTTTTGGAAGTTGTTCATCAAATTTATGTTGTATTGGTGCACCACATTGAAATGCGTTTTGGATTTCTAACTTTTGCTTTTTGTGTATATCTCCCATTGCATAGTATGTAATATCAAGTTGCTTAAATTCTGATATGTTAGTTCCCGTTTTTAATTTAAAGCCAGAATCTAATTCAGCACCTATAGTAGCTTGATGCCCCATTACTACTATAGAATTTCTTTTTTTTGGTATACTTTTCACAATTCTTTTTAGTAATTTTTTCTTGAAGGTAGGTAACGATATTACATAGTCATTATCGAATTGTATAAGAGCAGGGTCTATTTCTACAATTCGTGTCCTTTTGAATTTCTTTTTATCTTCAAGAAGTTTCAAAAAATGAATTGCTGAAGCTTCCACGCTAATAGCATCATGATTTCCTTCCATAATAATTGAATATATGTATTTATCGTATTCTAGAACTTTTCGTAATAGTAGATCTCTTTCCTTACTGTTTGGTTCATTTTTCTGAAAAATATCGCCACATACCAGTACTAAATCTATATTATGTTTATCAGCAATTTCATATATATTATCTATCATTTGCTCTTGTCTGCTCAGGTGTTCTGGTATGAACCTTGAACTGGCACCTATATGCCAGTCTGCTGTATGTACAAATTTCACTCTGGTAGAACCTCTATTAATAATTTTGCGCTATCTCTTATTCCTTTCAAAGACTCTGCGAGCCATTTTGTAGCATTTTTAACTTTATCCCAGAATTTATTAAAGATACTACCTTCGGCTAAATTGCTACTTTCAATAACTTCTGAGATTTTAACATAATCATTAATAGTAGTATTTGCCTTTTTCATTCCCCCCATAGTTTTTTGCATTTTTTCATTTACTTTGTCGTATAGCTTATTATACACTGACTTCCATTTTACTGTTTTCTTTTCATATTTTAATATCTTTACTGTTTTCCTTTTTAATTCTACAATTATTTCATCAGTTTCTCTAAATTCCCTTTTAACATGTTTTTCAATGTAATCTACTATCTCGTCTTTCTCTTTAGCTATTTTTGCCATATTATCTTTTAAGTCTTCGTATTCATCGACAAGTTTTAGATATTTTATAAGTTTTTTCTCTGTGCTTTTAGATATAGCCATTTAGGTTCGCTCCTTTATTAGAAGGATAGCTTATAATACTATTTCTTTTTAACTTTTCCTGATTTTCTGAAATATAAGTCAAAAGCTGATCCATCTTCTATTTGCTTCCTACAAGTTTTTCTTAAGTTCGAGTTACCTTTTTTAAATGGTATTTTAAATTTCTTAAAAGTTGATTCTTTTGGATGTAGCACCAATTCTTTTAATTCTTTCCAAAGCCATCTACGTTTCTTTTCCCATGGTCCTGGTATTATTAGCTGGTACCCCTTTCTAGTACCTTCTATTTGTTCGGTTTCTTTTAGGAATTGGAATGTGTCCCAGAATGGATCGAATCCTGGGCCATTTTTACCTTTATTAGTTACCCAAATTCTTTGTATTGTTTCTTTAAAAGGCATGAATACTTTATTTTTAAGTGTTTTTATTTTAATATATCTATATGTGTCTTTCCCTTCCCCATTCCAACAATCTTCTTCTTCTATCATACCAGAAGCATGTGGAATTGAAATACCGTAAAGTCTTAATCTTATATCAGTGTAGAATTTAATAGCATTTCCGCATGGTTCATAATCTGGGTTTCCGAATAATTGTTTTGGACTAGTTCGTAATTGATTCACTGCAACAACTGAACATCTTTTCTTAGAAAGTTTAGTTGTTATCAAACTTAAGTTATCACTAAATAGTCTTGCTTGCAAAGACATAGGACTTTTATCGCTATTCTCATCCCTTGCTTCTGGAAGCATTGCAGGTAGGCTGTCTATAAACCACAGCATTTGAACTTTTCCACCATTTTTTGATGGAATCCACCATTTTTTAGTTTCTTTTAGCAGTTTTTTATCAAAATTCTTAATTTCTTTATCATAAACTAGATACCATTGTCCATTATGAAATATTTTATCAGGCAAACTTTTTAACACTTTGTGCATATACCGGAGTACTGGTTCACCAACATCTGGTTGATGGTATATACATTTTGGTATTTTAACCCATTTCCCATTTTTATCTTTTAGGCCAAAAATATTTTCTATTTTCTTAGTTTTGAATATACTTTTAATATATTCTGTTTCCATAGACCCTTCAAAATCAAAAAAGTTATTAGGGATTAAATTTTTTATAGCTTGCTTTACAATTTGATATGTTAATGTACTTTTACCTGAAGCTTCTGGTCCAGATATTGTTACCCATCTACATGAAGGGCAACCTCCACCCATTATTAAATCACAACTTAACATACTTGTAGATATTGAATCTGAAATATGTTTTGATCTGTCCACTGAAGTTGGAATTACATCCATATCTCTACATATTCTATCTAGTTCTTTTAAGGATAATTCACCATACGAGTTGATTAAATAGTTATGTTCTTTTGATTTTTTCTTCTTCATAAGAGTTCCAGACCTTTTAAAAGTGTTTTTTTGATTGTCTTTCTTTCTTCCCCTACAGTCTTTGAGAATATATGACTTACAAACATATCAGCATGATGCATTAGTAAAGTTAAAGGAAATTCGTTATTTATAATTTCTTTACCTGATTTTACATATAGTCCATTATGGTAAAGTATTGCTTGAAATTCATCTTCTTGCATATGTATATTAAATGCTGATAGAATATGAATGGATCTTGCTGCATGAGGTATTTGAAGAGCTTTTTTGTTAGCATAAAAGTTTGGGCCATCCTTTTCTGGCAGATATAAAGGTTCATTCCATGAACCTAGTTTGCCTAGGTCATGGAATAAACCTGTAAATATTATACTATCTGTTTTTATAGAGGGATAGCAATTTTTGTCGTGTAGCATTTTTAATGTTACAAATATTGAATGATTCAGTAATCCTCCTTTGTAATTATCGTGATAATATGTAGAAGCAGGTGTTTTTTTCATCATATCGAGTGTACTTGATTCCAACATTCTTTTGATTTTCTTTTTTCTCTTTGTTAGTGATCCTATAAGAGAATTAAATAGATTTATTTCTACTTTCATAATTGCTCCTAAGTTGTACTTTTTATACAAGGGATTCTTTCTTTACATTGAAAGCATTCTACTTTAGCTTTGTATTTTCCGAAACATTTCAATTTTGACTTTTTCTTCTTTTTATTCTTCTTTTCTTTAAGAAGAATCTTTTCTTTATTTTTACTTTTTTCTTTATTTCGTTTCTTTTTCTTTGGGGGATCTGGAAGTCCATCATCTTCTATCCCTAAAGTTTTATTTCTATTTTTTACAACTTTTTCTTTTGCCTTTTCATCAGCAAATTTAGAATCACCTGGGTCAAGGTAGCCTAATCTTATTAGATCCAATTCTTGCTTTGCCATATCAACGAAAATTGCACCTTTAACATCAAATAATTTATAGTTTAGTTCTTTCTTTGTCATAGGTGAATGGTCTGCTTTTTGTACATCATAACATGATGCTGGTGGTTCAGTGGAATCGTATTTAATGAATACATCACATCCATAATCTTGATCAGACAATTCGAATAGTTTAGTTTTCCCTTTAATCTTGTGTTTGTTTAAACCTACTATATTTTTTAGTTGGCTGGCGCATGATATTGGTATTTTAAATACTCTTATTGGAGACCAGTATTTACTTCCCAATTTTCTATATTTTCCTTTACTTTTGTCTTTTTTAGCTTTAACTGGTTTATTTTCTTGAAGTTCTCTGTCAATAAAGTTTGAAAAATAGAATCTGTTTCCGTCTATTCCGGCTCTGCATGCTGGGCAATCATCATCTTTGTATGCTTCGGTTTCAGAATCATAACTACCGCATGTCATTGGAAATTGAGTTGCAGACCCATCTCTCTTTTTTATTTTTATCCAGTGGTAAACCCCACTGGATACCTGACCTACAGGTCTTAGTTGGGAATATTCTTCTTTGAATGATCCCCATTCCATAGTATCCTCCCATTTTCTGTCGCGTGTTGTTGGGTTAATACTACCCCATTGTTTAGATTCTTTCATAATGCTTCTCCTTATGTATTAATAATTTTGTGGTAATGATTGCCTTTTAATTTCAATTTCTATATCTGATTTTGTTGGTGGATTACCTACTGTTGGGTCTCTGAACATTAATCCTATTATAAACTTTTCTCCTTTTGTTAGTGTGGATTTTAAACGTTGTCCTTTTTTGCCTTTAAGTAAAAATTCTGATTCAGTAGGAATATTTTCTGTTTTATTTGTTACATAAATTTTTGTAGTTGATGGTATTTTTATAGGATTATGGGTATAACTGAAAGGAGGGTTTCTAATAGTTCCTCTTATGTAGCTTTTTAAGTAACTAATTACAGAATTTGGTTTTGTTTTTTTATCTACGCGGACCCTATCTATAGCTATTATTAGTGTGAGAACCATATTTTGGAATATATCATCTTTCACACTACTTTTGTATTTACTTGATTCATTTTTTGCGAATTGTGCTAGATATATTATAAGATTTTCACGTATTTTTCTGTAGAGATTATAATATTCCTTACAATTCCTACAACATCCGTATAACGTATTTCTATTTCCGCAAACTTTAGTTTCTATTTCTTTCATATTAGCTAATATATTTTGATAATTTTTTGCGTTGTTTTTTGTTGTGTCTGCGAATAATTCTTCTTGAGTTTTACCCATTTGTGTTATTAAATTATCATAGTTACATGTTAGGTCCATAAATTTTTGTATTACATTGGTTACTACTTTACGATTAAATTTTATGGATCTGAAAGCTACATTAAACATTTCTCTATTTTGTGCTACACTACTTTTACACAGAAGACCAAAATATGTTATAAGATTTCTTTTGTCTATATTGTTACTTATTTTATATTGTTCGCTAAACATATGAGGAACTTCATGTGTTAGCATTTTTGTTGATGTTAGAATTAAATTTAGCATCATTTGTAGTAAGTCATCCATTTTTTCTAATGTTTTTATTATTTCGTGGTATGACTTTACTTTTTCTTTGCTATTATGTATTGTTTTTTTGTATATTTTATTTCTTTTTTGTGGTTTCATAATCCCACCAACAATCTTTTAGATTTATTCATATAATATTCCTTATCTGCTATTTTTACAGAGTTACATTAATTGTATGCATGCTATTATATGTTTACATACTTCTGGTTTAAGTGAAGGATTGGTTTTACGTGGAAGCTTTCCTGTACTATTTAGTATAGATGATGACCCCTTCATAGATAAAGCAACTTCGCAATAGTATCTAAAATGTTGACAACTACAATGAACCCAAGCTCCTTTTTGATATTGTTTAATTATTACATTTTTTGTTGAGCTACCAGTACATTTTACCTTGAATTTTATATCTGTGTATTTTACATTATTTTCTGTTTTCTTTGTTTTTTTCACTATTCTTGGACTACATCTGTTAGCTCTTGCTCTCACTACTATTGGTGTTGAAGAAACCATAGTTTTTATACTTATCATTATTGTCTCCGCATTTTTATTGCACTATTTAAATGTTTTTCGATACCTATTGGTGAGAAACAGATATTACTATAATGACAATATCTCCTTTTAGCTTCTGATGGTTTTGAACAAACCCTTTTTAGCTTTTTGAAATTGAAGGCTTTGATACATTTTAAAGTATTGTTATATTTATCTATTAATTTATCTGCGTCCTTTTTGTCTACTCCTACATTTAGGAAAACTTTATTTTTTATGTGTTTTGATCTCGATTGATACCATATAATATGTCCGATTATTTCACTTGGTAGCTTTAAACATTTATTTGCGGATACAGCATAAATATTTGCTTGTTTTATATGATGAATTTCTGGCATACTCATTTTAGCCATATGTTCTTGCTGAATTGTTTTAATTTCTAAAATGAAAAGATATTTAAGTATTTTTATAATACCATCGCAGTGGCCTGTAAGACCTCTGTACTTTAGAGAATATTCAATATATTTTTTTAGGGTATTACAACAAGTTTTTGGTCCCCATCCTTTGGTTATTTTTTTACATTTATTACATTTCCATTTTCCATATAATGGCCCCCATTTTTGAATTACACTATGAACTGTAGAGCCGCTTTCTGTATAAAAATCTTGCATGAATGTTTCTTTGACAGTTTTCCCGTAAATCATATTAAATGCAAGATAGACAGGGCAAAATAAAGATAAGGAAGATGTTCTGAAAGCATACTTTGTGTTGTCCGTATCTTTAATATATTCATTTTGTGTAATTTTTGTTATTACTGCTTCCGCTTCTCTTTGAAAATCAATTAGTTTTTTCATTGTATAATACTTCTAATAACATTAATAATTTTTTTTGGAGCATTTCCAGGATCCATTTTTTTATCCTTTCTCGGCAGGTCAAACATTCTAACATCAAATTTATTTTTCAGTTCATTCCATAATTTTCTATTACAGGAATATCCAGGATCATCACCATCACACACTATAGCAACTATCTCTATATTCTTAGCTGCTAACAGATTAGTTTTATATTTACCCCAATTTTCAACACCAAAAAAACAAAGTGAGGGTATTTTATGTTTTAGTAAATGTAACGCATCTGTTATACCTTCTACTAAAACTACTGCGTTACTTTTATGGTTATCGTAAGGGAACAACGCTTTTCTAATCCATTTACCTTTGCTATGTTGGTGGAAGTGATCACCTTCTTTTCCTATTATTGAATATCCAATCATTTCATCAAAAATTTTAATAGGGAATAGTATTCTTTTTTTTCCTGTATATTCGTCAAAGTGACTGTAGGGGGAAAATTGTTTTAGAAAATCATAGTTGTAATTTCTCCAATTTGAATCCCATTTTCCTAGTATTGCTTTGTTTGTTGGTAATGATCCTTCTACTACCTCTTCCAGCAATTTTTTTATATGTATTATTACAATGTCAGGATCTTTTTTAGACGAAGAATCTATTTTTCTAAGGTTTAACTTTTTTGCCAATTCATTCCAACTACCAGATTTACCGCATCCGAAGCAATGATATGTTCCTACAGGTATTCTGACATTTTCTATATTTATGGAACATGATGGCTTTTTTTCAAAGTGCCAAGGACATGTGATAACATAGTTATCACCTGTATTTTTTTTCCTACAGGTTAGTTTTTCAATTTCTTCTATTACAATTGTTTTATTCACGTCATTCCCTTTTGTACAGAAGATTATTCTTTTCTTTAAGAACTCCCGTTTTTAGCCAACTAAGAGGCAAGAATAAGGCAACTAGAGGCAGGTTTAACGCGGATTTTATGGCAAACTTTTTCAACCCTGCCTTAAAGGTTGCCTTTATCACCTTTTGTTGCTGCAACGTATATTTTGGAGTCTAATCATTGTCTTCTTCTTCATCACTGCAGGAAGCAATTTTTTTAAGTGCCCATTTTTTGACTCTCCCCGAAGTATTTTCTATCAAATGCCGAAAATCAGCTTTCCTGATTTCGCCTTCAATTGTTTTAAGTTCGTTTAGAGTATCTATTTGAGGCATTTTCCTTAGAAGTATATCTACTATTCTATCTGCTACCTTGTCCTCACTTGCTGGGTTTTCGGTTTTTTGGTCGCTTTTTAGTCCTGCAATTTTTGCGGATTTTTCTGAATATTTGCTGGAATATATGCGCGCGAGTTCTGTTTTAGCTCCCCTAGTTTTTAGAACTTTTTCTGCGTCTTCTTTACTTACTATTTCTAGAATTCCGCTGTTTATACATGCTCTAAAGTCTATACTTTCTTTTAGCAGTGTATTTGGTACTTGGTCTGTAAGACATATTGGAATGTATGTTTTTGGAACAGTTATTGAGTCGAGTCTACCACTTTGGTGCATTAGTGTTAAATTTATAGGTCCTTTAGGATTTGTACAATTTCTTACATAAACTGGTCCTTTTTCTAAAACTTTATCAATATTAGTAGTCATAATTTTTACCTTTCTTATTATTTGTGTTATTTGATATTAATACTTTTTCTTTTTATTACAGGCTGGTACTCTACAACCGGAATAAGCAATAAGTTTTTTTGTTGTTATTCCGAGTACTTCTTTGAAAGCTTTTCTCACCTCCTTATTTGTATTAAACCCCAAACTTTTTATATCGGTTAAATTATTAAATACTGTTGGTGCTACTTTTAAAATGTGTGCTATTGGTGCATTTAACTTTTTTTCAATTTTTATATACTTTTCTTTTTTTATATGTTTGTTATTTTTACATATGAATTCATTCTCCTTAATTTGTTTTATATTGAATGCTTTACCACATATACTGCAATACGGCAATTTTACTTTTTTAAGAAGGTCTTCTTTCATCTTTACTACTATAATTTTCCTTTTAGCCCTTTTAATAATTCTTTTTATAACTTTATTATTTATTCCTGTTAGCATTGAAATTTCTGTAGATGTGATATTCTCTTCCCTATTTGATATATATTCCCACATACATCTGCTTGATATTGTTTTTGAATAGAAGCTGCATGATTTTGCATTGCATTTTACATTAAGATTCATTTTTGTATATGGGCAAAAAAAGTTAAAGTTATTCACTGAGAAAACCCCACTTTTTAGATTGTAATTTTTTAAGAATAGAAATATTATTCATTTTTTCAATATAGTATATACCAATTCCTATTGCGTCTGCTTCGTGTTCTGATATTGTATAATTAAATATAGTTTTATATCTATGTATTTTGTTTTTCAATAAATCAGTCATAACATTAGTTTTGTACTTTTTGTTCATATACACTTTCCATTGTGCTGGTGTTATTAACACAGGGTTTTTTGAAAGTGAAAGAAACATTCCTATTATAATGTTTATGAATTCTATGTTCTGGTCTCTTCTACGAGTCAGATACCGTTCTATAATTAGAGAATCATATTTTGTTTTTTCAATAATTTCTATCAATTGTTGCTTAAATTCTTTTAGAGTATCTTTGAAGTATTTTGTTTTCATTATCAATGAAGGTTCTATTAATCCTACATATTCTATGTTTGGTTTACTTGTTACTATGGAAAAAGCGAGATTTTTTTTACCAGGATCAATAGAAAGTATTCTTTTGCATTTTTTCATATTTTTATCACTTTTTAAGTGGTTTATTGCTATTTTTGCTTTTTTTACGTATGTTTTTTACTGAATTAGAATTCCGTAGTATTTCCCTATTTCATAACATATATATGTAGTGAATATATAAGTTTCTATAAGTTTCCATTCTCTATAAGTTATTTACACCTTTTGGGAAACTTTAATAAAATTAGTCGTTTAAGGCTGAAACTTGATTACCCCTCGAACACAAGTTGTTTGATTTTGCCTGTTTTTACTAAAATCTCGCTAAAATTTCACTAAAATTTAAAAACTTTAATAAAATTAGTCGTTTAAGGCTAAAACTTGTAGGAGTAAGGTTATGTTTCTAACTAACATAGTTAGAGAGTTAGAACGCAAGAATGAATTTGTGTTAGCAAAAGAATTAGAGGAAGTAATCCTTGCTAAGGAACTTGATTTGAATTGGATCGAATTTGGTGAAGATTTTCTTGGGAACAAATCTTGGGTTGCAGAGTACAACCTTGATGGATCGTGGATTTATGCGTATATTTATGCCCAACATGGTACGTTCTATATTTATGTAACTATGCGTGATAATAGAATAAATTTGAGAGGTAATTATAAGAAATTAATAAAAAGTTTGAAGTCGAAGAAACATGCAATCGATATTTTAAAGTCTGCAAAGAGCGATAAAAAGGCTAAGATGCTTGTAGAAGACATATTAGAACCTTTTGTTTCTCCAGAGATAAAGGGACCGAAAGTTAAGAAGATGCCTGTACACTTCTTCCTAATAAAAGCTGATACTGGAGGAGATGGTTATTTTACCTATTACATAATTGCTACAGATAAGGGTAGGAAGAAAATAAGGGATATGGGGGATAGGAATTTTATCTCAGAAGTCCTGAATAAGGAAGTTCATAACTATTCTGACCAGTACAAAGGTAAAGTATCTTCCGACAAGATCGAATTAAGTATGGATACTATTCGGAAATTGCAAAGATACGATGCAGTAGCTGTAAACTACAAATGGTGGTTAAAAAATTCATCTAAGTTGAGTAAATGAGGAATGTAAGGAAAAGAAACTCTCCTTGTGGAGAGCGGAGCCTTGAGGGAGGAAGGTCATCATGGCATTGACATATAAGCGTGAACAAAAAGGAGTAAGTTACTTAAGAGAAAAAAGAACAAGGGCACTCAGTAAAGTAGACCAATTAGAAGAACATCCTTTTGAGATTGGCAAAGAACAGCTTATTCCTTCTGTAGTTGAACATCAAAAGCACGCACTTAGAGTTGATAAGATGCCTGTTTACTTCTTTCAAAGAATGCATTTTGGTAGACCTTGTTCTTGTATGAACTTTCGTTACAGGTCTCCTGACAAATCAAAGTGTAATATTTGTTACGGAATTGGATTGGTTGGTGGTTTTAATAAAATAGGAACTAGACTAGAAATATTGGATTCTACTAGACCGAAATTAACACTTACAGGAGTTAGCTTGGATGATTCAGTTCATCCGAATCAATTTAAGCTTGATTCTTCTGCAATTGAAGGTACTATTGATGCAGTAGTTGATGTTCCACAACATATTTATGTTGACAATGTAGTTTTGTATAGTGATGGTAATGTATCTGCTTTTGTGAAGAGGATTAGTCAACCGACTTACATCGATTTAACAAAGACTAATATTGATGCACTCGCTCTTGATCAGTTACAGTTAAATATTAGAATAACTTTAAATAGGTCTGTTTTAACCGATAAGTCTCCTATATTTACTCATTTGTATTTGCGTTGGATGACAAGTGAACCAGAAATATTTGTAGATATGCCTAGAAAGAATGTTTCTATTAGTTTAATCGAATATGGGTTGCCTGACTTATTGCAATCGACTTCTGTTTACCTTCCAGCGACTGTTCCAAAAGTCACAACTGATGACTTTTTTATTATTCGTGTTTTGCCTGATTCTGGTATAGACATGTTTAGAGATGAGGGTAAACGTAGATATAAAATTACTGAAGTTTCTGTTAATCAAAGTATGGGTATTTTAACAAGTTGGGATTTGTCTGCCCGCTTTGTTCAAGCATTTGAACAATATGCAAAAGTCCCTGAATGACTATTTTACTTAGGAGAAGTGTAGTGATTAAAAACATAGTTATAGCAAATTTGAGAAAACGTGGCTATAAAGGTTTAGCGAAGGAGTTAGAGAATATAGAAATGGTTGAAGCTTTAAAGGTCAGAAGGAAAAGACCTTGGTCACAGCTTCCCAAAGGTTGGACTCAGAAATCGTTAGATAAGTTTGCAAGAACGCTAACTAATAAGACTAAACGTGATCATAAAGGTTTTTTTACAGAATGCGTTAAGAAAATTTCATGGACTGATATAAAAGACCCAGACTCTTTTTGTGCTGGGTTAAAAAATAAGTATTTGGGAAATTAATATTAATAATGTTTAATTTATAACAATTTTTGTTAGGAGGATGGTAATGAATAGATTCAATTTTATAGTGTCATCACTGAAAAGATGTGGACTAAGTAGTTTAGCGAAAGAGTTTATAGAAGCACGAGTTTCCGAAACAGATCTTGAAACAGGAACTGTATGGAAATTTGTAAGACTTGCAGGTGGACCTTATTTCTTTGTAGGGAATAGAAATCTTGTAATAGAAGTTGCATGGGATAGTCGCATAGGAGATTGGTCAGTCGAGCGTCAGATGTCTCCAACATGGTTATCGAGTAAAAAAATTGAATTAGCGCCTTCTGCTATAACAAAGGAAATATCTAAGTTTGTAAAGAAACAAAAGTCGTTTAGGTGATGGTTATGAACGCAGAAGAACTTATAACTCAAATAGATTACATAGATTCTAATTTTGTTAGGGGATATCATGAATAGATACAATTTCATAGTATCATCATTGAAAAGATGTGGATTAACTAGTTTAGCGAAAGAGTTTATAGAAGCTGGCCGGTTTGCTGTTAAAAACCCTTGGTTAGAAAAAGGTATGGTATGTCTTACTATAAACAAGAAAAAATATTGTTATGAGGCTAAAAGAGGTTTTGGTGGGGGAAAGAAAGTAATTGAAGATTTCAAAATTTTGAGAAGGAATAGTGGTGTAGGCAAAGCATTGGCTTGGTTAAAAACTGTTACTATTCTTAAAAAAGGTGGTAAGCGAAAAGTTATTTAATAATTTGCCGGGATAAGAAACGGCAAAATGAACGGGTTTTGTATTTTTACTGTTTTTAATAAACTAGTTAGTTACTAAATTATATTTAGGGAGTGTCCTCATAATGAGTTCTTTGAGTTTTGATAAAATTATATCTAATGCTTATGATGAGTTGTTGCGTGATGTTGGTGCTTCAGCAATTGTAATTAGATCAGCTGGAACTTCTGTAATTAATGATACTAAAAGAAAGCTTGAAGAACTTATTGGTGATATTGATGTTTTTCAAGAAAAAATAGATAGTTTGCTTGAAAGCTATAAGGATAGTGGTGATATTACTCTGGGTAATTCTATTTCCGGAAATCGTAAAAAAGATGAAAGGAAAAAGAAATCTTTTAGTAAACCTAAACTTCCACCCCTTAAAGCTAGTATGACTAAACAGATGAAATACGCTGACAGAAATTTTCTTATTACTGAGCAATATAGAAAGTTCGTTACAGATCTTCTTGATATAGAAGAAAGGTTATCCAAGATACCTAAAAAATCTATCAAGTCTATAATCCCTAAAATAAGAGAAGCTAGGACTAAGTTTAATGTTGTTTTCAAAAATGCTCGTAAAGCACTTGAGGAAATAGCAAAGAATATAGTACCGAAGAATCTTAATAATATGGGAAACTATGTTAAGAGAATTATTACTAAAAAATCTTTGCAAAAACAGGTTAGCGTAAAAAGAGAAAGGGCAATTGTTAAAACACCCGACGACAAAAAAGTAATATGTGTTTATTATGTTATAATTGAAGATGCTTTAAATCTTAATGGTGATGATGTTGATATTTTTATATCGTTATGGTGTACTGCTGATTTGAAGACAATGAGTATCTCTGAAGTAAAAATGAGGATAGATGACAAATATGTTAGTCCTTTGTCTTTAAAAACAGAATTGAATGTAAAGCCTAAAGATAGAGCTAAGGTGATTCAATTTATTGATAGGGATTTAGCTCGTTTGAACATTTCTTTATTAAAACAAATAGACATTAAAGTAGATAAGACTGAATTCGATAAGATGGGATTTATTGGAGACAATATTTCAGTTAAAGGTAGTTCTATAATTGTGAATGAATCTGCTGCTGATTGTATTAAAAACCCGAAAGATCGGGTTAGGGACTGGAAGTTTAAAGATAACTATATTGTTAATTTGTATGTTGCAGCAATGAAAGCAGCAGGTATTGAACCTAGTAGAAATCCACTTAAAAGTGTTGGAAGAGTATTATTGCGGTTACCGAAATTTAATAAAGCTAGAAATGAAGTTACTTTTACTATTCAGATACTACCTATTGGTTGGTCTAAAGAAGAAGTAAAAGAATTTCATATTAAGAGACTAAGATTAGCTAAGAAGGATTTGAAGTTTGACCGTGGTATGAAAATGAAATTAAGTAGTAAGATAGGCACAAGAATAAGTAGATAGTTAACAGATTATTATATAAGAAATGGGACAACCATCATGCGTACTCTAATTAGTGCTATTAAAGATGTGGATTTAGTTTTAGGTGAACGAATTAAATCTATAAATAAAGAAAGGCAAATTCTTCTTGAGTTGAAGCGTGGGGGAAAAGGTAAACAACAGAAGAGGAGAGAGCTTATTCACTGGTTTTTATTAAAAACATTAATAAGTAAACCCAGCAATATACGTAATCTTAAAAAGATTATTAATATTTCTGTTAAGAAAGGTAGGAGAGTTCCTATATCTAACTATGTTAGTATTCTTTTGAAAATGAGTGACGAAGAATTATTTTCAGTTTTTAAACTATTCGGGAAAAAGGTTCCCGATTTTATTGATATTGATAGTAAAAAGTCTTCAGATAAAGAAGTTTCCAATAACCCATTTGGTGGTTTGTAGGATACTCTATGCCAAGATTAAATGTATTATAATGAGAAATTAAGTGAGTCAATGATTTATAGAATGGGGGTGATTGTTGTGCGGAAGATAACAAATTTAACACAAGATGTTATTAGTTTAGCTTTAGGTTCTTCTGTTAAAACAATAGATGCTAGTGGTTTTGTTTATATAACTGGTGCTCAACATAGAGACAATCTTACCGATCTTAATAAGATGGCAGCAAAAAATCTTATAAATATTGGTAGTTGGGAATATGATGAAGAGCATTTCGATTCAGTTGAGGATGTTTTTCCTCATGGTACTACAGCAAATAGACCTAGTTCACCACCTACAGGTTATGTCTTTTTTGACGAAACTCTTGTTAAAGATATAGTTTATACTGGAGTTGTTTGGGCTAATGTTGATGGTTCTGCTCTATAAGGTAATTTTTAGAAAAAGTTTAGAAGTAAACGATAATTGTCTTAATAGAAGTATGGGCAAAACATTAATATTGGAATGGCCCTGAGGAAATCAAAGATGTTTAACATTAGTTTTTGAGAGGAATGTTATGTCTACAGATAAGAAAGGTATTGTTTTTATTTTAGAGGATGATATTGGAACACTTTCTTTATATGAAAAATTATGCAATATTGGAGAGTTTGATTATGTTTCCGCAACTGATTTACAAACTGCTGAGGCTTTATTTACATTACATACACCTGATATTGCTATATTAGATATGAAAATCGGAGAAGATATTAGTGCTGGATTGAAGTGTGTGGAGTGGATAGATCCCAGTAGATGCATTATTGTTTCCGGTTATGTTAGTGGCTCTCTTGTAGATAGAGTAGGTAAGCTAGGAATTAGCACTTTTATAACAAAGCCATTTAAAATGACGTTCTTATTAGATGTAATGCGTAGAAAGATGATTGAATCAAAACTCTTAACAGAATTAAAAAAATGGGAAGAATTGAACGGCAATCGTCAAAAAGTAATTGGTGAATTAGTTAATTTGGTTAACAGTAGAGTTGGTTTCCAGCAAAATGGGGGGATGCATGTTTGATGAAACTAAAGGTATGGTATCTGAGGGTTTAATTCAGAGAGTTTTTGATGCACAAAAAGATTCAATTGATAAAAATACAGAAGCATTACAGAAACTTGCAGAAAGTATGGCGGAAGTTGCCGCACTTGTAAATAACTACCCAAAAGATTCGCATTATTTATTGGTTCGACATCATGAAATTATGAAAAGGTTATATTGGCTAGTTGGCGGTGGTATGTTTTTGATTGGTACCTTGTTAGGTATTTTGCAGTGTGTTGTAAAAGTTTGATAACAAAAGATGATAAGAACATCATATTGAACCAAAATGTTAGATTAAAAATCATATTTTAAAATTGTAATTTATGTAAAGTAAAGAATCTTTCAAAGATTTAAAGCTGAAAGGGTGGTTATGAATGATCGAGTAGTTTATAGAGGAAAAACTCATGTATTTAAACAATCTTTTTTTGATAGTTCTGGCGACCCTCTAGTTCCTGTTGATGATAGTTATCCTAGGTATTCTGTTTATGATATTGATGGAAACGAAACTGAAGTTGGTACAGGGGTAGTAACACCAGTACCTGGTATATATTCTGCTAGATTTATAACAACTGATAGTTCCCCACTTAGTACAAATGAAAATAGTTGGAGAATTGAGTGGCTATTTATAGATGATAGTAATGCTGTGTATCATGAGATAGAAGACTTCGACCTTTTGGATGAAGTTATTTCTGCATCTGAAGATACCAGCCAACAGTTTATCTTTTTAGCAAATAAAGATAATAGATTAACGTTACGTCTTTTTATTAAGCCATTTTCTATGAATTTTACGATATTTAATAAAGATGGGACTCCTACATCAGCAGAAAATGTTAAATTTCCAGGGACAGATATAAAGTTTGTTCGTGACGGCGATAGTTATATTTTTTACTATGTATTAAAAGCTAATTCACTAATTGAAGGTCAGTCTTATAGTGCTATGTGGGAGATTTTTGAAGATGTAGATAGCAATCCTGATCATACATGGCAGAAGATTGTTGCTCTTCATTGGAAGACTCTACGTCTTATTCCAGATGTAAGGATGCTTATAGATAAGGTGCAAAAGAAACATGGAACTATTCAAGCATATAGTGATGCTGATTTAGCTAATTACGCTGAACAGGGTCTAGGTCTTTTAAATGCATGGTATCCTTTAACTAATTATAATTATGCTGCTATTCACGATTCGTTAATAATATTTTGGCTTTTATTTTCTTCATGGTATGGTTTAAATGCTCAGTTTCTTTTAGAGACTGATATTGCATTTTCTTTTGGGGGTCAAACCACTTCTCTCGATTATGATCGTACTGGAGGGATTGAATCTGAACTTAGTAGATTACATGAGTTTATTTCTGAGCATCTTACTAAGGCAAAACAGTCTTTAATTAGATCTACTTCTCTTGGTACAGTTTCTGTGCGACCTTATCGCGGATGTCAACCTGTCTTTAGAAGTCCTGCTGTTAACCGCGAATTAGCAAGAGATTTATCTTCTATTCTTGGATGGTGGTAATAATAAACTGCTGCGATTCACAAAGTTTTTACGAGAAGCTCTTTATATAAGAGTTACTTTTAGGGAAGGGAGATTATGATAAATATTACTTTAAACCCAGCACAATTTAATCCTGGTGGGGTATGGCACAAAGTTCCTGTACAACGAGTTCACATATCTCTTGGATGTGAAGGTCAGGTAGAAACCGGACAATCCAACTTTTATACTATGGAAGGTAAGACAGTAGACTCAATAGACTATGATGGGTTGCGGATAGCTGATTTTGTTTGGGCACAAATGGGTTTTATGAAAACTTATATTGCTGTTTTAGCCCAGAGGAATTTTATTTGTGTTTCCCATAATGGTAGTCCTTGTATGTCTCCTTGGGAGATAGTGCATGGAACAATAAGTTCCAGTTCATCATCTGCTTCTAGCTCAAGCAGTTCTGTTAGTTCCAGTTCTAGTAGTTCGAGTTTTTCTAGTTCTTCCAGTTTTAGCTCTTCTTCGTCTTATAGCAGTTCTAGCAGTAGTTCTAGTAGCAGTTCTCTTTCTAGTAGTTCTTCTAGTTCTAGCAGCTTAAGTTCAAGTTCTAGTAGTAGTTCTTTTTCTATAAGTTCTAGTAGTTCATTTAGTTCTAGTTCTTCAAGCAGCTCTTCTCTTTCTAGTTCTTCTAGTAGTTCCAGTTCCAGTTCAAGTATCTCTTTAAGTTCTAGTTCTTCAAGTAGTTCTTCTATTTCTAGTTCTTCGAGTAGTTCCAGTTCTTTCAGTTCTAGTTCAAGTTCAAGTAGTTCTTGGAGTTTTAGCAGTTCTAGTAAATCTAGCTCTTCTAAAAGTAGTAGTTCTAGTAGTATATTACCATTTACAGTAACTGTTACTTTGTATGATTCGGTATTGGGTGTTATAGGAACTTTTACTTCGGATCCCTATTACGCTGAACCTGATAATCAGTTTTACACAATACCATTTACTGCTGCTACTTATAGTAGTGAGCAAGTTTTTACGATGCAGTTTAGTACAACTCATCCAAAGCTGCCTCCATGCCAACTTAGTGTTGATGCCAATTTTAATACAGGGGCTAATATGACATATGCTTACGATTCCTTTTCTACACATTGGTTAGCGTTAGGATTAATATTCTCAACACAGCTTTTAAGTATTAGAATGAAACTGTGTCCATAATTCTGAGCCAAGAGGAAGGTTATGCCTAATTATAATTGTACAAACGATTTTGACCATGAGACACCAACAGACTTGACAGGAATCGATGTTAACATATATACAGCTTTTTTAATAGCTAGAACTGTATTAGCATTTAAACCACCTGTATGGACTATGATTGAATGGACACAGGATAGATATAATATTGGTGTTACCGCAGGAAAATATACACCAGCTACTGTTTTTGTGTTACCAGTGTTAGATTGTTGTGATTACTATGCTTCAGGGGAACTTAATGGTATAAATGTAAACATATATACTGCTTATCTTATGGCAGTTGCTACTCAAGTATTTAAACCATCTGCGTGGTCAATGTTACAGTGGACTCAAAACAGGTACGATTTAGGAGTTAGTTCTGGTAAATATTGGCCAGCAACAATAGTACGATTACCTAATTTGTACCCAAGTTTGAGTTCTAGTTCTTCCAGTAGTAGTTCTCTTTCTAGTTCTTCGAGTAGTTCTTTCAGTTCCAGTTCTAGCTCATCAAGTTCCTTGAGTTCTAGTTCTAGCAGTTCTTCAAGCTTTTCGAGTTCTAGTTCTTCCAGCTTTTCTAGTTCTAGTTCTTCCAGCTTTTCTAGCTCTTCGAGTTCTAGTTCCAGTTTTTCTTCAAGTTCTTCTAGTTCTAGTAGTTCATTTTCTATCTCTTCAAGTTCTAGTTCTTCATTAAGTTCAAGTTCAAGCTCTTCGAGTTCTAGTATTTCATCTAGTAGTTCATCTAATTCTTCTAGTTCTAGTAGTTCATTTTCTATCTCTTCAAGTTCTAGTTCTTCATTAAGTTCAAGTTCAAGTTCTCGTTCTTCCAGTTCAAGTAGTTCGTTTTCTAGCTCTTCCAGTTCAAGTAGTTCGTTTTCTAGCTCTTCAAGCTCAAGTAGTTCGTTTTCTAGCTCTTCCAGCTCAAGCAGCTCATTTAGTTCAAGTTCAAGCAGCTCATTTAGTTCAAGTTCAAGCAGCTCTCTTTCTAGCAGTTCTTTAAGCTCAAGTTCAAGCAGCTCATTTAGTTCAAGTTCAAGTAGCTCTATTTCTAGCAGTTCCTTGAGTTCTAGTTCTTCGAGTTCTTTGAGTTCAAGTTCTTCGAGTTCAATAAGTTCCAGTTCTAGTTTTTCAACTTCCTCAAGTTCAAGTTCTTCGAGTTCCTTAAGTTCAAGCTCTTCGAGTAGTTTTAGTTTTTCGAGTTCAAGTAGTTCCTTGAGTTCGAGTTCTCGGTCCAGTAGTTCAACATCTTTTTCCAGTAGTTCTAGTAGTGCTTTGCCGATGACAGTTACTGCGGAACTATTAGATAGTTCTTTAGATGTTATAGGAACTTTTGTATCTGATGCTTATACTGGCCTTATAGATGGTGGATTTCATGATATAGAATGGACTGGTGCTACTTATTCTAGTGTACAAGTTTATTGTATAAACTTTACTTCTACTCATCCAAAGATCCCTCCATGTCAACTTGGTGTTGAAGTATATTTTAATACTGGTAATTCTGGTTTTTCTTATGATGAATTTTCTACATTTTGGTTAGCTTCAAGTTTATTCTTTTCTACAGAATTAGATAAAGTGAATATGAAATTATGCATTTAGGGATAAAGCCTTGCCTAATTATAATTGTACAAACGATTTTGATCATGCTACCCCTACTGATTTGACAGGAATTGATGCTAACATATATACAGCATATCTGTTAGCAGTTGCTACTCAAGTATTTAAACCACCTGCGTGGTCAATGCTGCAGTGGACTCAAAACAGGTATGATTTAGGAGTTGGTTCTGGTAAATATTGGCCAGCAACAATATATGTTATTCCAGTGCTAGATTGTTGTGATTACTATGATTCAGGCGAACTTAATGGTATAAATGTAAACATATATACAGCATATCTGTTAGCAGTTGCTACTCAAGTATTTAAACCACCTGCGTGGTCAATGCTGCAGTGGACTCAAAACAGGTACGATTTAGGAGTTGGTTCTGGTAAATATTGGCCAGCAACAATAGTACGATTACCTAATTTGTACCCAAGTAGTTCTAGTTCTAGTGCTTCGTCGTTTAGTATTTCTTTAAGTTCTTCTTCTGAAAGTTCTTCTTCATTAAGTACTACTTTTAGTAGTAGTTCTCGTTCTTCTAGTTCTGTATCATCTAGTAGTCTTTCATTTTCGTTGTCTTCGAGTTCTTTAAGTTCCAGTTCTAGTAGTAACTCTTCGAGTTCTTGGAGTTCTAGTTCTAGCAATTCTATTAGTAGTTCTTCAAATTCTAGTTCTAGCAGTTCCTTGAGTTACAGTTCAAGTTCTTCAAGTTCGTTAAGTTTTAGTTCTAGCTCTTCAAGTTCTAGTAGTTCATTGAGTTCAAGTTCCAGTAGTTCCTTAAGTTTTAGCTCTTCAAGTTCTAGTAGTTCCAGTTCTTCAAGTTCTAGTAGTTCCAGTTCTTCGAGTTCATTGAGTTCTAGTTCTAGTAGTTCTAGTTCTTCAAGTTCCTTAAGTTCTAGTTCTAGTAGTTCCTTAAGTTCAAGTTCTAGTAGTTCCTTAAGTTCTAGCTCTTCAAGTTTCTTGAGTTCTAGTTCTTCAAGTTCCTTTAGTTCTAGTTCTTCTAGTTCCTTGAGTTCCAGTTCCTTAAGTTCCTTGAGTTCTAGTTCTTCAAGTTCCTTGAGTTCTAGTTCCTTAAGTTCCTTGAGTTCAAGCTCTTCAAGTTCCTTGAGTTCTAGTTCTTCAAGTTCCTTGAGTTCTAGTTCTTCAAGTTCCTTAAGTTCAAGTTCTAGTAGTTCCTTAAGTTCAAGTTCTAGTAGTTCCTTAAGTTCAAGTTCCTTGAGTTCTAGTTCTTCAAGTTCCTTGAGTTCTAGTTCTTCAAGTTCCTTGAGTTCTAGTTCTTCAAGTTCCTTGAGTTCTAGTTCTTCAAGTTCCTTGAGTTCTAGTTCTTCGAGTTCCTTAAGTTCAAGTTCCTTAAGTTCAAGTTCTAGTAGTTCCTTAAGTTCAAGTTCTAGTAGTTCCTTAAGTTCAAGTTCCTTGAGTTCAAGTTCTTCAAGTTTCTTGAGTTCTAGTTCTTCAAGTTCCTTGAGTTCTAGTTCTTCAAGTTCCTTGAGTTCTAGTTCTTCAAGTTCCTTGAGTTCCAGTTCTTCAAGTTCTTTGAGTTCTAGTTCTTCAAGTTTCTTGAGTTCTAGTTCTTCAAGTTTCTTGAGTTCTAGTTCTTCAAGTTCCTTGAGTTCTAGTTCTTCAAGTTCCTTGAGTTCTAGTTCTTCAAGTTCTTTGAGTTCTAGTTCTTCAAGTTCCTTGAGTTCCAGTTCTTCAAGTTCCTTAAGTTCCAGTTCTTCAAGTTCCTTGAGTTCTAGTTCTAGTAGTTCCTTGAGTTCTAGTTCTTCAAGTTCCTTGAGTTCTAGTTCTTCAAGTTCCTTGAGTTCCAGTTCTTCAAGTTCCTTGAGTTCTAGTTCCTTAAGTTCCTTGAGTTCTAGTTCTAGCAGTTCAAGTTCCTTAAGTTCAAGTTCCTTAAGTTCCTTGAGTTCTAGTTCTAGCAGTTCAAGTTCCTTGAGTTCTAGTTCTAGCAGTTCAAGTTCCTTGAGTTTTAGTTCTTCAAGTTCCTTAAGTTCAAGTTCTAGTAGTTCCTTAAGTTCCAGTTCTTCAAGTTCCTTGAGTTCTAGTTCTAGTAGTTCCTTGAGTTCTAGTTCTTCAAGTTCCTTGAGTTCTAGTTCTTCAAGTTCCTTGAGTTCCAGTTCCTTAAGTTCCTTGAGTTCTAGTTCTTCAAGTTCCTTGAGTTCCAGTTCTTCAAGTTCCTTGAGTTCTAGTTCCTTAAGTTCCTTGAGTTCTAGTTCTAGCAGTTCAAGTTCCTTGAGTTCTAGTTCTAGCAGTTCAAGTTCCTTGAGTTCTAGTTCTTCAAGTTCCTTAAGTTCAAGTTCCTTGAGTTCCAGTTCCTTAAGTTCCTTGAGTTCTAGTTCTTCAAGTTCCTTGAGTTCTAGTTCTTCAAGTTCCTTGAGTTCTAGTTCTTCAAGTTCCTTGAGTTCTAGTTCTTCAAGTTCCTTGAGTTCTAGTTCTTCAAGTTCCTTGAGTTCTAGTTCTTCAAGTTCCTTGAGTTCTAGTTCTTCAAGTTCCTTGAGTTCTAGTTCTTCAAGTTCCTTGAGTTCTAGTTCTTCAAGTTCCTTGAGTTCTAGTTCTTCGAATTCCTTAAGCAGTAGTTCTAGCTCTTCGTTGAGTAGTAGTTCGAGTTCGAGTTCTCTCAGTTCAAGTTCTAGTTCTTCCATGAGTAGTAGTTCGAGTAGTTCATTAAGCTCAAGTTCTAGATCTTCCTTAAGCAGTAGTTCTAACTCTTCGTTGAGTAGTAGTTCGAGCAGCTCATTAAGTTCCAGTTCCAGTTCTTCTTTAAGCAGTAGTTCGAGTTCTTCTAATTCCTTAAGCAGTAGTTCTAGTAGTTCATTGAGTAGTAGTTCTAACTCTTCGTTGAGTAGTAGTTCGAGCAGCTCATTAAGTTCCAGTTCCAGTTCTTCTTTAAGCAGTAGTTCTAGTTCTTCATTAAGTAGTAGTTCTAGTAGTTCATTAAGTTTCAGTTCTAGTTCTTCCTTAAGTAGTAGTTCTAGTAGTTCATTAAGTTTCAGTTCTAGTTCTTCCTTAAGTAGTAGTTCGAGTAGTTCATTAAGCTCAAGTTCTAGTTCTTCCTTAAGCAGTAGTTCTAGCTCTTCGCTTAGTAGTAGTTCTAGTTCTTCCTTAAGTAGTAGTTCTAGTTCTTCCTTAAGTAGTAGTTCATTAAGTTCCAGTTATAGTTCTTCCTTAAGTAGTAGTTCATTAAGTTCCAGTTCTAGTTCTTCCTTAAGTAGTAGTTCGAGTAGTTCATTAAGTTCCAGTTCTAGCTCTTCCTTTAGTAGTAGTTCGAGTTCGAGTTCATCGCTTAGTAGTAGTTCGAGTTCGAGTTCATCGCTGAGTAGTAGTTCGAGTTCGAGTTCTCTCAGTTCAAGTTCTAGTTCTTCGAATTCCTTAAGTAGTAGTTCAAGTTCCAGCTCTTCCTTAAGCAGTAGTTCGAGTTCGAGTTCTAGTTTGTCTAGTAGTAGCTCATCTAGTTTTAGTTCGAGTTCTAGTTCTTATTCTGCAATTTTTGGTACTGTTGCTTGGGGACAAGATACTGGAGTAGAAGAAGACTATATAAGAGATTTTAGTGGAAACTGGACTGGCACAGGTACTATATCTGGTTCTGGTGATGATGAGATAGTAACGTTAGATATTGGCGAAGATATGGAATCTGAAACATGGTATTTAGGAACCTATATAGCTATTATAAAGCATGATAAATACCAAGAAGGTTCAGGTAATCCAAGGATTCAATATAAAACAGGTTCTACTAAGGTAAATTGTGAATTTGATTCTTGGCATGATTATGATGGAATAAATTTTGTGTCTCAAGGTTGGGTAAAAGTAAGAACAGAGTGGTCTTCGTCTAGTAGTAGTTCTAATTCTATTTCTTCTAGTTCTATAAGCTCTAGTTCTTCAAGTTCTAGCAGCTTGAGTTCTAGTAGTTCGTCTTTAAGTTTTAGCTCATCTAGCTTCTCTAAATCATCTAGTTCCGAATCTTTTAGCTCAGAATCATCTAGTTCCTTAAGTCTCAGTTCGTCTTCTTCGAGTAGTGTTAGTTGGACTATACAAAATGATAGAGGCTATGTATATGGCGGTTTAGGCAGTTCAGGTAATTTGCAAGATAATGATGAATATAATCGAGGTTCAGATTCGTGGGCAAGTAAAACAAATATGCCATCTCCTGCAAGGAGAGGTACAGGAGGATCTGCTGCTACTAAGATTTACGAAGGATTAGTTGCTGGTGGTTCTGGTGCGGGGGTTTTACAAGATGCCGATGTATATAGAACTAACGATGATTCGTGGTGTGCCATAGATGATATCCCTTTCCCAGCAAGAGACGATTTAGCAGCTTCCTGGATTAATTTTAAGTCCTATATATATGGTGGGTATGATGGTAGTAACACTCTTCGTGATTGTGACGAATTTTCGAATGTGTGGAGTAGCAAGACTGACATGCCGTTACCACCTAGAAATGATTTATCTGCTGTATCTATAAATTCTAAGGGATATATATTTGCAGGGTCTGATAATGTAGTTGATTGTGACGAGTATAACCCAGTTTCTAATAGTTGGTCTGAAAAAGCCGATGTTCCTTCTCCTTTGAGAAGACATACTGCTGCTTCTGTTATTGGTTCTAAGGGTTATGTTTATGGAGGTAACTCAGACCTTAGTGATTGTGATGAGTATGACCCATCTTCCGATTCATGGCTAAATAAGCAAGATATGCCTAGCCCTGGAAGAGGTTATTTGGCAGCATCGACCATATCTTCTTGCGGTTATATATATTGCGGTTATATGTTGTTGCAAGATTGTGATGAATATAATCCTTCCTATAATTCTTGGTCCAATAAAACGGATTCGCCAACTCCTGGTAGGAGACTTTGCGTAGGTGTAACATTAGTATATAAGTATTATAGCAGTGTAAGTTCCAGCTCTATAAGTTTCAGCTCTAGTAGTGTATCTTTCAGCTCTGAAAGTTTCAGTTCTAGTAGTAAGAGTTCTAGCTCCCGTAGTTCTTCTAGTTCTCTTAGTTCAAGTTCTTCTAGTTCTCTTAGTTCAAGTTCTTCTAGTAGTAGCTCATTTTCTGAAGAAGCGTGTCCTGCAGATTGTGGTTGTGATTGTGCAGAGGATTGTGGTTGTGATTGTGCAGAGGAATGCGGTTGTGAATGTCCTGAGGAATGCGGTTGTGAATGTCCAGAAGAGATGTGGTGTGAATGTCCTGAAGAGAATTGCGGTTGTGAATGTCCTGAAGAGACTTGTGGCATGGAATGATAGCGAAAAATATAAAATGATGAGTATTAAAAAGGAGTATTATGTTAGAAGACTTAAAAACTCTATTAGATGATCACCAAACAGGGATGAGTGAATTTCAGGACGATTATTTTGTGACAATGAGATCTGGAGGTACTTTATACGGTCAGTATAAACAGTCCTTGAGAGAAGTATATAGAAGATTACGCGGATTGAGAGAGTTACTATGCGATAAAAAGATTTTAGAGATAGAAGTAGAAGAGAAGAAGATTATATCTGATGATTCGAACGAAGAAGTCTTTTTAAGAAGAAAGGCTGAAGTAGAACATATAAGAAAAGTTATGCAATTAGAAGAAGCAGATAGAGTTATAAAAGATACGAAGAGAGAATTTCTAAGGTTTTATCAACAGGCTATCACGCTTAAGAAACGGATAGGTGTGTTAACTGATAATAAGAGGAAAGAGTTGGATAAAGATATGTGGATGTTTAAAGTTGTTGAAATGGCTGTTTTCGATTTTATTGCATCTGGAAGATTAGAGCGATCAACTTATGAGATCGTGACTTCCCTACCTAAGGATATGAGAGACAAGATCTTTATGAAGATAAAGGATCAGAAAACTCATAACGAATTAATTACTTGGTATGAAAATCGAGAAGAGCATATTTCTTTTAAGGAGCTTCCTGAATTAAATGTATCTATAGATACAATTTTGGAAGAAGAAAGTGTTAGCATGTTGTTAGAGTGAAGATGAAAGAGGAGATTAGCATGTATTTTTATTGGAGACTTTACTATGGCTCTTGTTATTGAGGATGTAGAATTACTATCCTCTTCTAGTTCTAGCTCATCTACTAGTAGTTCTTCCAGCTCTTTTAGTATTTCTAGCTCTTCTTCAAGTAATAGTTCAAGTTCAAGTTCATCACTGAGTAGTTCTTCATCTAGCTCTTCTATAAGTAGCAGTTCTAGTTCAAGCTCATCACTGAGTAGTTCTTCTTCAAGCTCTTCTCTAAGCAGCAGTTCCAGTTCTAGTGTAAGTAGTAGCTCAAATAGTAGTTCATCGAGTAGCAGTTCTTCATACTCTATTAGTTCAAGTTCATCGAGTTCGAGTTTGTCTATCTCTTCTAGTTCTTCTATAAGTAGTAGTTCTAGTAGTAGTAGTTCGAGTAGCTCCTTGAGCAGTAGTTCTAGCAGTTCACTGAGTATTAGTTCTAGTTCTAGCTCTTCTTTTAGTTCAAGTTCTAGCTCTTCTTTTAGTAGTAGTTCGAGTATCTCTTTAAGTTCTAGCTCTTCTCTTAGTTCTAGTTCTAGCTCTTCTTTTAGTAGTAGTTCGAGTAGTTCATTAAGTTCCAGTTCTTTGAGTTCCAGTTCTAGCTCTTCTCTTAGTTCAAGTTCTAGTTCTTCATTAAGCAGTAGTTCAAGTAGCTCCTTAAGTTCTAGTTCTAGCTCTTCGTTAAGCAGTAGCTCTAGTTCTTCGTTAAGCAGTAGTTCTAGTTCTAGCTCTTCGTTGAGTAGTAGTTCAAGCAGTTCCTTAAGTTCGAGTTCAAGCTCTTCGTTGAGTAGTAGTTCAAGCAGTTCCTTAAGTTCTAGTTCTTTTAGTTCAAGTTCAAGCTCTTCGTTAAGCAGTAGTTCAAGCTCTTCGTTGAGTAGTAGTTCTTCAAGTTCTAGCTTTTCGTTGAGTAGTAGTTCAAGCTCTTCAAGTTCTAGCTCTTCGTTGAGTAGCAGTTCAAGCAGTTCCTTAAGTTCTAGTTCTTTTAGTTCAAGTTCAAGCTCTTCGTTAAGCAGTAGTTCAAGCTCTTCGTTAAGCAGTAGTTCAAGCTCTTCGTTAAGCAGTAGTTCAAGCTCTTCGTTGAGTAGTAGTTCAAGCAGTTCCTTAAGTTCTAGTTCTTTTAGTTCAAGTTCAAGCTCTTCGTTAAGCAGTAGTTCAAGCTCTTCAAGTTCTAGCTCTTCGTTGAGTAGTAGTTCAAGCAGTTCCTTAAGTTCTAGTTCTTTTAGTTCAAGTTCAAGCTCTTCGTTAAGCAGTAGTTCAAGCTCTTCGTTGAGTAGTAGTTCTTCAAGTTCTAGTTCTTCGTTGAGTAGTAGTTCAAGCAGTTCCTTAAGTTCGAGTTCTCTTAGTTCCTTAAGTTCTAGTTCTTTTAGTTCAAGTTCTAGCTCTTCGTTGAGTAGTAGTTCTTCAAGTTCTAGCTCTTCGTTGAGTAGTAGTTCAAGCAGTTCCTTAAGTTCTAGCTCTTCAAGTTCTAGCTCTTCGTTGAGTAGTAGTTCAAGCAGTTCATTAAGTTCGAGTTCTCTTAGTTCCTTAAGTAGCAGTTCTAGTAGTTCTTTTAGTTCAAGTTCTAGCTCTTCGTTGAGTAGTAGTTCAAGCAGTTCCTTAAGTTCCAGTTCCAGTTATTCTTTAAGTAGCAGTTCTAGTAGTTCATTAAGTTCCAGTTCCAGTTCTTCGTTTAGTAGTAGTTCTAGCTCTAGTTCTTCTTTAAGTAGTAGCTCTTCAAGTTCTAGCTCTTCGTTGAGTAGCAGTTCTAGCTCTTCCAAGAGTTCTAGTTCTCTTAGTTCATTAAGTTCCAGTTCCAGTTCTTCGTTTAGTAGTAGTTCTAGCTCTAGTTCTTCTTTAAGTAGTAGCTCTTCAAGTTCTAGCTCTTCGTTGAGTAGCAGTTCTAGCTATTCTGAGAGTTCTAGTTCTCTTAGTTCATTAAGTTCCAGTTCTAGTTCTTCTTTAAGTAGTTCGAGCAGCTCCTTAAGTTTCAGTTTGAGTTCGAGCAGTTCATTAAGTTCCAGTTCCAGTTCTTCTTTAAGCAGTAGTTCTAGCTCTTCGTTGAGTAGCAGTTCTAGTTCTTCCAAGAGTTCTAGTTCTCTTAGTTCCTTGAGTAGCAGTTCTAGCTCTTCGTTAAGCAGTAGTTCAAGCTCTTCGTTAAGCAGTAGTTCAAGCTCTTCGTTAAGCAGTAGTTCAAGCTCTTCGTTAAGCAGTAGTTCTAGCTCTAGTTCTTCGTTAAGCTTAAGCTCCAGTTCATCATTAAGTAGTAGTTCTAGCTCTTCGCTGAGCAGCAGTTTGAGTTCGAGCAGCTCCTTGAGTAGTAGTTCGAGCAGCTCCTTGAGTAGTAGTTCGAGTTACTCGTTAAGTAGCAGTTCTAGTTCAAGTTCAAGCAGTTCTAATAGTATAAGTTCAAGTTCGGAGAGCTTAAGTTCCAGTTCTTCTTTAAGTAGCAGCTCTTATTCTAGTTTATCTAGTTCAAGCTCATCTAGTAATTCTCTTAGTAGTTCGAGTTCGTCTATATCATCAGGAGGAGGGTTTAATGATTTTGGATTAGATTATTTTTATTTTGGATTACCTATTTCAGGAGTAGTTGATGCTTCTGAAGTAACTACATCTGGATTAGCATATTATGAGTATGGGTTACCATTTGGAACATTATGTTAATATAGAAGGGCGGTGAAGTGTGTCTACGTGGTATTTAGATTACGAAGATGGGGATGATGGGAATCTCGGTACATCATTTCCAGAGGCTTGGAAGAGTTTAGAAGCAATTACTGTTGCTAAGGGAGTGAGCCCAGGAGATGATGTTCATATAGCCAAGTCACCAGATCCTATTAGCATTGGTAATGCAACGTGGACGGATGATTCGGATACTATCACCTTGGCGGCTGCGCAGACGGAGGAAATTGACGACTGCGACTTAGCTTGGACTCCAGGTGTTAATTGTACTCAAGCGAATGAGACTTCGAATAGAAAAGAAGGCACTTATTCTAGAGAGTTGGTGGTTCAATCGGCACATGTAGGTGGTCGGATAGCATATAATACATTTGGTTCCAAGGATTTGTCAAATTACGGGAAGATTTGTTTTTGGATAAGACCAAATGCAGATATAGTTGCTGATGCTTTGTCCTTAAGACTTTATCAGGACAATACTTTAACAGTAGAGGATTGTAGAGTAACCATACCATTTTGGTTAGAAGCTAATAAATGGCATTGTATTTCTTTAGCAATTGATGACGAAGGAAGTAGTAGTTCGAGTTCTAGTTCTTCCAGTTCAAGTTCTAGTTATTCGTTGTCATTGAGTAGTAGTTCTAGTTCTTTCGGTTCAAGTTCTAGTTCATCGAATTCCTTAAGCAGCAGTTCTTCATTTAGTATTAGTTCAAGTTCTCTTAGTTCAAGTTCTTCGACTTCATCACACAATATTGGTTCTGATATAGAGGCTGTGGAATTGTATGCAGAGGTTGATATAGGTTCTAGAGTTATATGGATTGATAATATATTTGCAGCTAATGATTTGACTTTAACATCCTTAATCTCAAAAAACACTAGCGGAGAGCCATGGTGTCAAATCAATAGTATAGTTGGAACCACTGTTAAATTAGGTAATTCGCAGGTTGGTGCTGCTGGTACTAGAAATTATGGTGGTGCAACTGAAACGGTCACGACATATACAAGAGAGCCGATTTTATTGGATGACGCTGACTTAACTGATACATCATTTGTGATAGGAATGTCTGGAACTTCTGGAAATCTTGTGAGTTTTATAAGTGGATACAACACTAGTACAGATGTAAGAGATGGACATACTTTCTTTGATTGCATGAGAGATTTTAAAATATGTATTGATACTGACAGCGAAGATTACCTAAAATTTAGTTACATTGGAATATGTAGAGCTAGTTACGCTTTTAATATAAATGTAACAGACGGTTGTGAGTTGGATGAATTATATTCGATTAGCAATGGCACTGGGTTTAGATTGACCAACTCAGATAATACGGTGGTTGATGATTGTATATCGTTTGGCGATGATAACGGTTTTTATTCTGATGGCTCTGATTATCCAGACTGGGACGGAATAAAGGTTGTAGGTTCCTCAGTATACGCGGTTAGATATAATGGACTTGGGGGAGAAATTGATAATATAATTCAATTATCAACAATTGGAACGTATGGGACTTATATTACTTCAGCAATAGGAACTGTTTTTACTAACATAACTTGTAGAAATAATGTCACATCTTTATACTTAAATCTAGCAAAGTGGAATGAGTTTACAAATATCGACATAGATCAATCTGGTTATGGTCTTAGATTTAATGGAGGTTATAATAATAACTTTAAGACTGTTGATATAAACGGAACAACGACGTATGGCATTTCTCTTGACGGAAGTGCTTCTGATGGAATGGGTTGTAGAGATAATTATTTTGAGGACGTGGTAATTGCAGACGCAGGGGACTATGCTGTGAAAGGGGTACGAGCATGGAACAACAAGTTTTCTAACTTAACAACTTCTGGTAGCTCCATCGCCGCTATTAGATCCGAGAATGCACAAATACTGTTGGAATACGCTTCTCTTGCAGAGGCCACAGAGTTTAGCATATTGGACAATTCTACCTACCCAGATGGGGTATGTATAGCATCGAGTCATCACGATAAAGTTGAAGGAGTTCATAAAACGCAATTCATAAGAGCTTTGATTGAGAGTGATTCTGTGGTGTTTAAAGCCGCAGCTCCATCTTTGAAGATGACGCCTACTATAAACGGTAGGTTTCACACTATTCCCCCGTTTCTAATACCAGTTAATGCAGATGTGCAAATCACTATAACAGCTTGGGTCAGATGGGATTCTGCGATTGCTTTACTAGCTAGCGAGAAACCGAAAATAAAGGTCAGGGGTTGTGGAGTGAGTGGAGAAGACCAGAATGCGTCTGCTACTACGGTTTGGGAGCAATTAAGTGTTGTTCTGACTCCATCTAGAAAAGGCACGTTGGAGGTGTTACCATACTTTCAGAAAGGTGAGGCAGATACTGTCGTGTATTTAGATGATATTGAATGGGCTGTTTAATTAATAGATTAGGTAAGAAGAAGCTATTGTAAACAGAGTTTTAAAGCATTAGGAAAAGGAGAGTAAATGGTTAATAATTTTTATGTTGGTATAGATTTAGGTACTAGTCGTACTTCTGTTTCTTCTTCTACTGGAAAGCGTTTTACGATATGGACTTGTGTTGGTTATACTAAAGATGTTGTAGCAAGAAAGAGATTTAATAGGGAGTATCTTCTTGGTGAGGAAGCATTAGATAATAGATTATCTTTGAATGTTATATTCCCTCTCGCTGAAGGTGTAATAAGGGAGGATGAACTTTCAAAGAGATCAATTAAACTAATACTTGAAGATGCTATTAAATTAGCCTTTCCTGATTTATCTAGTGATGATAATATATTTGCAGCTATCGGTGCTCCTGCTAAAGCTTCTATAGAAAATAAGAAAGATATAATAAAAGTTAGCTCAAACCTTTTCAAAAAAGTTATTATAGTATCTGAGCCTTTTGCTGTTGCTTATGGTATGGATAGACTTGATGAATGTTTGATTTGTGATATTGGTGCTGGGACTGTAGATATTATGAGAATGAAAGGTACTATACCTGAGCCAGATGATCAGATAATGTTAACCACAGCTGGAAATTTTCTTGATAAAGTATTGGAAGAAAAAATACTGGAAAAATACCCAAAAGTTCAGCTTACTCCAAGAATTGTTAGAAGGGTTAAAGAGAAGTATGGTTATGTTTCTAAAAATGCTGATACAGTTTCTGTTGAATTCACTGAAGAGGGTAAGCCAAATAATTATGATCTTACGGATATTATTCGTGAATCATGTATGGAAATGGCTAACAAAATTTGCGATTCTATTAAGGAGATGGTTTCCTCTTTTGACCCAGAGTTTCAAGCTGCTTTAAGGAATAATGTAATAATAACAGGTGGTGGTTCTCGACTAGTTGCTATAGATAGATTAGTTGAGGAAGGCTTAGTTCCTTATGGTGGTGGGAATGCTACTTGTGTAGAGGAACCAGAATTTGCCGGGTCTAATGGTGCTTTACTGATGGCTTTAGAAATGCCAGAAGAGTATTGGGAAGAGTTGCCAAATACAAATTAAATACAGTCTTTTTCGAAGTTTATAAAAGAAGGGAGGTAGTGTATAAAAATTTAATAATGTACATAAAAAATAAATGGGGTGTAGGATGAAAAAACAATAAAAGTTCGGGAGACGTTGGAGAATTTTGTCTTAGTTAAGAAGTTGATAATAAATTTTATTTGGAGGTGTAAAGATGGAACTAAGTGAAAGTTTTTATGCGAAAACGCATTCAAGGTTGATGGATCTCGGTTATAGAGGAGATATGCAAATAGCCGATTGGAAACAATTAAATAGTAAAAACGCCAAGTTGCTATTAGCTTATAATAGTAATTCAGGTGTCCCAAATAGGGATGAAATATCAGATTTTATTTTAAAGATTTTTGATGGAAGGATTATTCCACGGTTAGAAACTGCTTGTATCTATAAAAGAGAATGTGTTGCTTCTATTGTAGTATCAACTCAGGTATTAACACGTTCTATTGATGATAAGGATAAGATGCATGCTATAGGTTCTACTTTATTTATGGATATCAAAGTTCCTTCTACTTGGGAAGTTTTAGAAAGGAATGGTAATAAGTTTCTTGCTAAAGTTGAAAAAGATGACATAGAAACAATAATAAGGGCACGTAGAAGTAGAATGCAGTTACATTCATCTTCTTCTGCTTCATTTGCTCAGTTGGTTACTAGTGGTGCTATTAGTCTTCCACAAACTGGTGATACCGTTAAGTTTTTTAGCAGTAATGATATGATGGAAGGTAAAGTTGTATCTGCTAATGATAATACAGTAACAATAAAAGTTGGTTCTTCTGTATATAAAGTTGCCCCTAGTGCAGTTTATGATATACAGTTGAGCAGTAAACATCAAGCAGAAGAGAACAAAAAAATATACGAGTATTATAAAGAAGCTTGGGGAGAAGATTACGCAAAGTTATTGAAACCCTCATTAGGTGTATAAAATGATACCAGAAAAAAAAAGAAAGAAGAAAAAATTCAAAAATGTTATTGATCTTAAAGATGTAATTGGTTCAGCTAAGAAAAAACTAGGAAAGAACGAAACAGGTAAAGATGCTCTTAAGGTAATAACTAAAAATTTGGAAAATGTTGGTAATTCTGATAAAGTAATGAAGACTATGTTAAGGATGGTATTGAGTACAATAGCTATAGCAGAACTTAACTATAAGTCCAATTCGTCTGATAGGAATGCTTATGCCTTAAATACTTTAATAGAAGCTGCTAAGCATCTGTTAGAAGAGATTGAAAGTAGAGGCGGGAGGAAAAAACTATTAGAGAAAGTTAATCCTCTTATCACAGAATTGAGTGATGAGTTAATTAAGCAGACTACTTTAAGTATAGATATTTTACAAAAGTCTTTGGTTGAATCTAAAGGTAGTAAAAAATTAATTACAGATTCTTTGAAAGTTTTTATGGGTGAATTTGGTAAAGCATTGAAAGATCATTATTCTTCATTAATAAAGGAAGTTGAGAATGTAGCTTTTAAAATGTAAGGAGATTTTTATGAGAGAAATTATTTTAACCTTAAGGAAAAATGGTGAGTTTGCATTTGCACATAAACTAGAATTAATTAATATTAAATCAATGGTTACAGCAAGAAGAGGGGTTAGGATAACCCCTCAAGATAAAGATATTATGAGATTGAAAGCAATTAAAGATAAGACTGGAAGGGATTATAATAAGGCTAAAAAGTTAGCTACTATTATGGCAGAGAAAATTAAACATTCTAAAAAAGCTGGTAGAAGAGCTAAGGCTGCCTTGAAAGTATATAGTGGTAAAATAGCAAAACAAATGCATAATATATTTTGGAAGAGGTATGAATGGTTAGAGCAAGAAGAATTATATTAATAATGATTAAAAATATGTAAGAGAGGCGTTATTATGAGAAAAATTTTGAAGGATTTAATTAAAGTAGATAAAGTTTTAGCAGGTAGATTAGTAGATTCTTTACCTATTAAATATTTTTTGGCTCCTGATGGGATTGATAATCGTGGTCGTGGCTTGGGACCAGGTGGTCGTGGCGGTCGTGGCTTGGGACCAGGTGGTTTAGGTTTGGGGCCAAGTGGTTTTTGCTTATGTCCTAATTGTGGTGATAGGGTTCCGCATGATTTGAATGTTCCGTGTACTACGATTTTCTGCAAAAAATGCGGAACACCTATGGTTAGGGATGTAAGTTCGGTAGAAGAGCAAAATCAAATAGTACCAGAACAATTTGTTGAATTTTTAAAACTTCAGAGTGGCGATTCGGCTGACAAGTTTGCTAATGATTTAGGTTATTCCGGAAGAGATAATTTTTTCAAGGATACTGGTAATAATTTATTAGGGTGTTGGGTAGCTACTGGTGAAATTTGTAGTAAACCACCAAAAACTGCTGAAGTTAAAGAAATTGATTCATTTTTACCATGTTCTATGTCAAAAGTTAAAACCAAAGCTTTAGTAGTAGGTAAAAGAGCATATATCAGTGCGAATGATTATATAAAATTTATTGGTGGTACAAAAAAAGTTTGAAATTGGCGATAAGGTTGAACTTATACGCCCATCAGGAACTTTTACAAAGATGATTGGTAGAGGATCTACTGGTATAGTTACTGATGTATCGGATAAAGGTAATTTATGGGTTGATGATTGGGGTTGGTTAGATCAAAGTTTTGTAAAGAAAATATAATATAGGAGTAAGTTATGAAACCACCGTCTAGGGGAAAACACCCCAATTTTATTACTAAAGATGGTAAGGTTATATGGAATGAAGTAGTAAAAGTAAGAAAAGTTGATATAAAGGCTGCTGGAGATTTAAGAAGGCAATGGGCAGCAGCTATTGTTATTTATAAAAGAACCTGTGCAAAAAACCGTGTTATGCCTTTTAAGAAAGAGTCCTACCCTTCAGCTGAAAACCTTAAAAAGAGAAGCAGGGATGATTTAATTGCTACTTTACGTCTTTCTAACAAGAAAGCAAATAAGAAGATCGAGGAATTTTTTTCTGATCTTAGTGGTCATGCACGTAAGTTGACAAAACAGTTGGTAAAAGATGTTGAATATAGTGATGGGTTGTATAAAGTTATTTTACAGAGAAGAATTTTCTTACATAAGGATGTTCCTATTTCATGGCTAAACGCTTATCTTGTTGGTAAACATGACTTTGCAAGGGTTAATAGATCGGTTAGTAAATCTATTGGTGCTTTTACTAATATTAAAGTTAAGGCTGACCCAAAAAATAAATATCAAGCATTGATTCAAATATTTACGACTTTGACTAAGGATCAGGTTTTATCCATTGTGCCAAAAAAGAGAGAATTAAATAGAAAAGAGACAATTCGTTCTATATTTAATCTATTTAAGAAATGGATGAAGGCTGGGAAGTTGTTGAAGAGGAGAGAAAGAGTTTTAGCAAGGTTTGATCCAAGAATGAGTTTAATAACTAGGCTTGAAGATAAAGGCGAGTTTATTTTTGCGATGAAAGTTGAAAGTATTTTTAAGGAAATCAAATTGTGATAGTATAGTTAAATAAGATGTCAATAATTAGCATTTAGTATTAAGGAGATAAAATTATGAGTAATAATGTATTAGATAGCCTGAACTTTATGTTATTAAAGGAGGTTGAGTCTTTAGGAGAGAATGAAAATATAAGAGAAAGAGAGCCGAAGGAAATATTGCTCTCTATAAAATTTAAAGATGGTCATATTCATCATGTATTTCCGAATAGTGATGATGCTAAAGAAATGATAGAAAGTGCAGCAGAAGTTGCAGATACACCTATTACTTTAGGTGTAAAAGGGGATAAAAAAGATAAAGTAGATGACTTTAGTAAAAAAATACCAAATCGTATAATATTTCATAACCGTCAAGCTATTGGCGATATATTGATGTTTACGTCAGGTATAAGAGATTTTAAGAAAGCTTTTCCTCATGTTCGAGTTAAAGTTATGTCAACTGCTATGCACATATGGGATAATAATAAAAATTTAGATTGGACTAAATGGGATAGTGATGATATTATTGATTTAGGTAATGGGAAAAAGAATGAAGAGGCAGTAGGTCGTGCCATTAAAGAAGATAAAGCAGTTGTTGTTTATATAGGACCTTCTAGAGGTACTAATGAATCTAATAGAAGAGATAGGCATTTTGCGAATGCTTACCGATTATCAATTCAAGATCATTTGGGTATTAGTTTTGATCAAGGTCCTATAAGACCTGATATTTGGCTTACTGAGGAAGAGTACAATGCTCCACCTATTATTGATGGAAAATATTGGATTATAGTAGCTGGTGAGAAAGGTGATTGGACAGCTAAAACTTATCCTTTTGAAAGATGGCAAGAAGTTGTAAATGCTTTTCCTGATTTGCAGTTTGTTCAGATAGGCTCTAAAAGCCATAAGCACCCTGAATTGAAAGGTAATAATGTAGTAAATATGATTGGTAAAACTGAGGGAAGAACAGATGGTATAAGAAAACTATTTAATCTTTTTTTAAATGCAGATGGTTCTGCTGGTCTTGTATCTTTTCAAATGCATCTTGCTGGTGCTTTTAATCTTCCTTGTGTTGTTATTGCTGGCGCAAGAGAACCCGTTTGGTTCACAAAGTATCCTGGTCATAGGTATTTGGCTACTGATGGGTGTTTGCCTTGTACTGTTGATGGTAATGGAATGACTACTGCATGTTGGTTTTGTGATGTTGATAGATGTAAGTATACTACAGATAAAAAAGTTCCTAAATGTGTGGATATAATACCAACAACTACAATTATTGATGCGATTAAAAGTTACTATGATGGTGGGAGATTATCCCGTTCAGAAAATAAAAAACTTATTTTTAAAAATATAGTTAAGGAAAACAAAGATTGCACTATTTTATTCAAAAAAGCAGAGGTACCAAAGACAGTTCAGGGTCTTCCTGCTAAGTATGGAATGGAATTTGGTGGAGGGAGTCTAACAGACCGTGATTGGTTATTTATGTCTCAGACAATAGATAAATTTGGGGTTAAGACAGTATTGGAGTTTGGTACAGGACTTTCTACTTTATTATTGCTCGAAAAAGGACTAAAGGTTGTTTCTTACGAGTCTAAAGAGAATTGGGCTAAGAAAGTGAAAGCACTTCATCCTAATGCGGATATTCGTATTTGGGATGGTAAAAATTTTCCAGACACTATAGAGAAGTTTGATATGGTTTTCGTTGACGGCCCTGCTGGTGGTATTAATCGAGAAATTTCTACAAAAGTTGGAGCTGATTCTGCTGATATTGTTATTATACATGATGCTAATAGAGAATATGAAAGAAAATGGCAAGATAAATATATTAAAGGTAAGTTCAATAAACTAACTAAGGGTGGACATAGAAGTCATTTATGGCTTAAGGATAGTGTTTCGCCTAATATTCCGCCTAAAATTACTATACAACCTACTAATAGTAAAGGTTCAGTGAAAATACTTTTTAATGGTAGAGGAGATGGTGGAGCAGAGAGATCTGTAACTTGGATAGCCAATAGATTTATTGAATTAGGTTATAATGTATCTTATTATTCACCAAATGGGCAACCATGTGCAACATTCAAGTGGCATGGTAGTGAAGCTGTACATTTTGATGATATGCAGAATATATTTGATCCTTGCGACTTTCTATTATTTTATGTTAATGATTGGTGTTGGGAACTTGATACACCTAAAGTAAATAGTTTTTTTGAAAAACCATTTTCAGCAAAACGTAAGGTTATGTGTTTAAATTTTCATCTTGGTGGTTCTGGTAAAGCTGAATGGACAAGAGATTGGGACCAGTATTTATTTTTGAATTCTAAATTGGAAGGTGAGTTATTATTTAGAAATTCGGATGTTAAAACAAAAATAATGGCACCACCTATTGCTAATTTAAGAGAATTTTTTGGAGTAAACCCTATCTATAATGATGTTGTTAGGATTGTTCGTCATAGTAGTCAGGGTAATGCTAAGTATCCTAAACAAGAAGGTAAACCGAATTTTAATGAAATGGTTTCATCTTTATTGGAATGTAGGAATGATCTTACTATGAGCTTAATGCCTGCACCTACTTTTTTAGAAGTAAATGACCCTCGTTTGATTATATATAAAAGAAATGATCCACCAGTTCCGGAATTTCTAGCTTCTGGTAATTTGTTTTGGTATGTGTTACCTTCAGGGTATACTGAAGGAGGCCCTAAAGTGATTATGGAAGCTATGGCATCAGGTATACCATGTGTATCTCATAATCATTCTGGTATGAAAGATAGAATAACTGAAGAGTCAGGGTGGAGATGTGAAACTTTCGATGAGATGAAAGAAATAATTAGAAATGTTACTCCTACTATCTTAAAAGAAAAAGGTGAAGCTGCACGACAAAGAGCAAAAGAAGAGTTTGTTCCAGAGAATTGGATCAATGCAATTTTGGATAAATAAGTAAATTTTAATAAGGATAGCATTATGATTTTACAAAAAATTGAACCGATAGAAAGTTCATATGCTCAACATAATTATGGTAAAACTTTCTACTATATTGTTCGTAGCCATAGACCAACAGTAGTTGTAGAGATTGGGACATTACATGGTTATAGTGCTATACATATTGGTATGTCTTTAAAGCACAATGAAAAGTTATATGGCTATGGTGGGACTATTGAGTGTTATGATTTATGGGATCAGTATAAATTTAATCACGGAAATAAGATTGCAGTGCAAGATCGTATAAATAAATACGATCTACAGAAATATGTTACTTTAAAAGATGGTAATGCTGATAACATTCATGAGAATTTTGATATTAATTCTGTACACTTGTTGCATGTAGATATTAGTAATGATGGTGATGTTGTAGATAGAATGATGGAGTTATGGCATCCTATAATAGTCATGCAAGGTATGATAATATTTGAGGGTGGTGATCCTGATAGAGATAAAGTAGACTGGATGATAAAATATAACAAGAGACCGATAGCCCCTGTTATAGCAAAAAATAAATTGATTCAAAGTTTTTATCTTTATGGTACTTATAATAAATTTCCATCATTAACTGTTTTAGTAAAGAAGGGCGATTAATTATGTTTATAAAACTAGGGGTGAAACCATGAGTGATACTTTTATTACTGTGGGTATAGATACAGGAACAGAAGATGGTACAAGATACGTACAAGTTAAACAAGGTGAACGCAAAGATTTCAAATTCATCGTTACATTTTTTGGTGCGGTAGTTGATCTTTCTTTTTGTACTTTTACTTATACGCTTAAAGATAGTAATGGTATTAAATGGGTTGAAGTTGGTGATTCTGCTTTTGACAAGTTAGATGCTTCTGACGGAATTGTATTCGCATTGGTACCTTTTGAGGTGAAATATGGTAATTATGATTCTGAGTTAGAAATAGTATTCATTGGTGGGTCTATAGATAAGTCTCATAATATAAGAGTTATTATTGAAGAATCCGTTACTGGGTATAGTTCAAGCTCATCTAGTTCTAGCTCATCTACAAGTTCCAGTTCCAGTTCGAGCTCTAGCAGTTCAATTAGTTCTAGTTCTTCGAGTTCCAGCAGTTCTATTAGTTCTAGCTCTAGCTCTTCCAGCAGTTCTATTTCTAGTTCTAGTTCTAGCAGTTCTAGTAGTTCTAGTTTATCTAGTAGTTCATCAAGTTCTTCAAACAGCAGTTCTAGTTCTTCTAGTTCTTTTAGTTCTAGTTCTTCTAGTTCTAGTTCTTCTAGTTCTAGTAGTTCACTTTCCAGTTCTTCCAGTAGTAGTTCAAGTAGTTCAAGTAGTTCTTCTTTTAGTATAAGTTCTAGTTCTAGTTCTTTGAGTTCTTCTAGTTCTAGTTTATCTAGTTCTAGTTTTAGCTCTAGTTCTAGTAGTAGAAGTAGTTCTAGTTTATCTAGTTCTTCTAGTTCTTTTAGTTCCAGTTCAAGTTCTTCTAGCTCGTTTAGTAGTAGTTCTGTATCAAGTAGTTCTTCGAGTTCCAGTTCTAGTAGTTCTAGTTGGAGTAGTAGTTCTTCTAGTAGTTCTAGAAGTTCTAGTTCTTCGAGTTCTTCAAGTTCTTCAAGTTCTAGTTCAAGCAGTTCTTTTAGTAGTTCATCTAGTTCATCTAGTTCGAGCAGTTCTTTTTCCAGCTCATCTAGTTCTAGCAGTTCTTCAAGTTCATTGAGTTCAAGTTCTAGCTCTTCTAGTTCTAGCAGTTCTTTTTCTTCAAGTTCTAGTAGTAGTTCTATTAGTAGCTCATCCGAAAGTTCGAGTTCTTTAAGTTCAAGTTCATCTAGTTCTATTTCATCAAGTTCAAGCTCAAGCTCATCTAGTTCTAGTTTGAGCTCGTCTAGTTCTAGTAGTTCTTTAAGTAGCTCTTCCAGTAGTTTAAGCTTATCTAGTTCTAGCAGTTCCAGTAGTTCTAGTTCTAGTTCTTCGAGTTCTTTTAGTTTAAGTTCGAGTTCAAAAAGTTCGAGTTCGAGTTCATCGAGTTCTAGTATTAGTAGTTCTAGTAAGAGTAGCTCATCTAGTTCAAGTATGTCTCTTTTATGCGGTTGTTTAGGTGATGTTTATGAGGGGAGTGAATTAAGAAAAGGACAGTGTGTTGCTTCGTCTGAATACAGTTGGAGATATATTTCATCAGAAGCTTTTAATGGAATAGGACCAGGAGAAGGCACAGGCGGGGATTGTTGGATTTGTTCTTCGAATAATCCGCCAGCAGTTGATGGTTCTTGTTGGGTACAATTTAATTTCGAAGAAAGAAAGAAAATTAATTCTTTGCAGATGGCACGTCGTAATGAATCTGTTACAAATAATTTCCCAAAAAGTGTAAGAGTATTGGGTAGTAATTCTGGTCTTTTTGTTGGTGAAGAGACTATTCTTGGAACTTTTATTAATAATAATGTTGGTTACGATCAATGGGCAGATTGGTTATATATCTCTTTCCCTGATTGGTTTTCTTCCATAAGAATAGAGATACTTACTATGTACAGTAGTGGTGTGTCTGAAAGTTGGGTAGGTATAAAAGAACATAGATTTTGCGAATCTACTGATATTAGCAGTAGTTCATCGAGTTCTAGAAGTTCAAGTTCAACAAGTATTAGTAGCAGTTCTTCTAGTTCATTAAGCTCAAGTTCTAGCAGTTCTTATAGTATAAGTTCTAGTTCTAGTTCGTATTCTAGTTCATCTAGTTTTTCATCGAGTTCCAGTTCGAGTAGCAGTTCTTCAATTAGTTCAAGCAGTTCAAGCAGTTCTTTTAGTATTAGTTCTAGTAGTAGCTCTAGCTTTAGCAGCTCCTCGAATTCTAGTTCTAGTTCTAGTAGTTTAAGCTCTAGTAGTTCTAGTTCTTTTTCTATGAGCAGTTCGAGTTCTATTTCAAGTAGTTCTATATCTAGTAGTTCTAGTTATTCAATTAGTTCCAGTAGTTCTAGTAGTTTCAGTTCTAGCAGTTCTAGTTCTAGTTCTAGTAGTTCAAGTTTAAGTTCTTCTAGTTCAAGTTCAAGTTCTTCGAGTTCATTTAGTTCAAGTTCTTCAAGTTCGAGTTCACGTTCTAGTTCTTCAAGTTCAAGCTCTTCTACTGCTGGTATTATGGGTTATATATATAAAGGTAGTAGTATTCGTAAACATGAGTGTACAGCTTCATCAGAATATAGTTGGCGGTATATCTCTGAAGAGGCTTTTAATGGTGGTAGTACAGAAACTGGTGGTGATTGTTGGATATGTTCTTCATCTAAACCTCCTAATCCTGATGGGTCTTGTTATCTGCAATTTAACTTTGATGCTGATCAGCAGGTTTTATTTCTTCAGATGGCTAGAAGGGATAATTCAAATACTGAGAATTTCCCAAAAGATATTAGAGTATACGGTAGTAAGACAGGAGTTTTTGCAGGTGAGGAAGATTTTTTAGGTGATTTTCAGAATGATGATGTTGGTTATGGTGAATGGGCAATTTGGCATGATGTTAGCAGTATTTTATGGTATTCTAGTTTAAGAGTAGAAATACATTCAATGTGGATGAGTGGGTACATTGCTGATTGGGTTGCTGTAAAAGAAGTAAGATTTATTGTAGGAACTAATAGTAGTTCAAGTTCAAGCTCCAGTAGTTCAAGCTCCAGTAGTTCAAGTTCAAGTAGTTCGAGTTCAAGTAGTTCGAGTTCAAGTAGTTCCTTGAGCAGTTCTTCTAGCTCAAGCTCTTCTAGTTCAAGCTCAAGTTCTAGTTCCTTAAGTTCCAGTTCTTCCAGTTCCAGTTCTAGTTCTTCCAGTTCTAGTTCTTCTAGTTCAAGTAGTTCTCTTTCTAGTTCTTCAAGTTCAAGTTCATCATTTAGTTCCAGTTCAAGTTCTTCAAGTTCATTAAGTTCAAGTTCAGTTAGTAGTTCTTCAAGTTCTAGTTCTAGTTCAAGTTTTTCTTCCAGTTCTAGCTCTTCAAGTTCTAGTTCTATTAGTTCTTCTAGTTCTAGCAGTTCTTTAAGTTCTAGTTCTAGTTCAAGTTTTTCTTCAAGTTCTAGTTCTTCAAGTTCTAGTTTATCTTTAAGTTCTAGTTCTAGTTCTTCTAGTTCAAGTTTTTCTTCAAGTTCTAGTTCTATTAGTTCTTCAAGTTCTAGTAGTTCTATTAGTTCAAGTTCAAGTTCTAGTTCTTCTTTGAGTTCTAGTTCTTCAAGTTCTAGTTTTAGTTCTAGTTCTAGTTCCATAAGTTCTAGTTCAAGTTCTTCTTTTAGCAGTTCATCTAGTTCAAGTTTTTCGGTTAGCAGTTCATCTAGTTCATCATTCAGCAGTTCCAGTTCCAGTTCCAGTTCCAGTTCATTCAGCAGTTCCAGTTCCAGTTCCAGTTCCAGTTCATTCAGCAGTTCCAGTTCCAGTTCTAGTTCCAGTTCATTCAGCAGTTCCAGTTCCAGTTCTATTAGTTCGAGTAGCTCATATAGTATAAGTTCTAGTAGTTCTTCCAGTTCTTCTTTGAGTAGTTCTTCTAGTTCTTCGTCAAAAAGTTCGAGTTCATCAATGACTACTTGTGGTGATGATGTTTATGCTGTTTTACTTGTTCACTCAGATAATCCAGATGGTTCACAAGTTTTTACTGATAGTGGCAACGGAACAGGTTGTCCGCATACTATTATACCTAATGGAAATGTTCACCATGAAACTAATTGGAAGAAATTTGGTGTATCTTCCATACAATTTGATGGAGATGGTGATTTTCTTACTTGTAGTGATTCTGATGATTGGAACTTTGCTGGTGGTGCTTTTACAATGGATACTTGGGTATCATTTAGTTCATTTTCTATAGGTGAAACTTATACCTTTTTTAGCCAAGGAACTAATGATAATAATAGATGGGTATTGGAGCATAATGCTAGCACTAATAAGATGAGATTTCTTGCTGTTATAGCTGGTAATAACTATGCTGTAAACAGTAGTGAGTGGATACCATTTCTTAATCAGTGGTACCACATTGCTCTTGTACGAAGTGGGAATACAGTATATTTCTTTGTTGATGGTAGTGGTAAAGGTACTGGTAGTTTTAATCAAACTATTCCTAATTTAACTGGTAATCTTGTTGTAGGATCTAAATATTCTTTTGGTGGTGGAACGTATGAGAACTATTTTAATGGTTATAAGGATGAAGTTAGAATATCTAAGGGTATTGCTAGGTGGATATCAGACTTTGATGTAGCTATACATCCTTACCAGTCTTGTAGCTCTAGTAGTTTGAGTTCAAGTTCTTCTTCTAGTTCGAGTTCTTCTCTGAGTTCTAGTTCTAGTAGTTTGAGTTCCAGTTCTTCTTCTAGTTCAAGTTCTTCTATAAGTTCTAGTTCAAGTTCTTCTATAAGTTCTAGTTCTAATAGTTCTAGTTCTTCGAGTTCCTTGAGTTCAAGTTCTAGTTCAAGTTTTTCTATAAGTTCTAGTTCTAATAGTTCTAGTTCTTCGAGTTCCTTGAGTTCAAGTTCTAGTTCAAGTTTTTCTATAAGTTCCAGTTCTAATAGTTCTAGTTCAAGTTCTTCAAGTTCCTTGAGTTCAAGTTCTAGTTCAAGTTCTTCTATAAGTTCTAGTTCTAATTCTTCAAGTTCGTTGAGTTCTAGTTCGAGTTATTCTATAAGTTCCAGTTCTAGTTCAAGTTATTCTATAAGTTCCAGTTCCAGTTCCAGTTCTAGTTCTTCAAGTTTATAGCAGAATTATTAGTAAGTTATTGGTATGTCCCAAAATGTAAAAACAGAAATATCGTATACTAACAATTTACTTAAAGATGATAAAAATAGTCTAAATTATGAGAATTTTTTTGGTTTCAAATTCTTGCCCTTAAACATAATTATAATTTTTGAGGTATTAGTATTATGAGAGCTAAAAGATTATCTGATGATTTTCATATATATTAAGAAACTAATAGATTATGGGGGACAACTTCGTG
>Ga0209345_10000622_pt1 | contig 45235 bp, 36 predicted proteins | sample Cruoilmetagenom7_FD_187294 | JGI IMG/M metagenome (GOLD analysis project Ga0209345, IMG submission 187294) | Oil polluted marine microbial communities from Coal Oil Point, Santa Barbara, California, USA - Sample 7 (SPAdes) (version 2) | ecosystem: Environmental > Aquatic > Marine > Oil seeps ...
GGGCCGGGTAATAACGGGGGGGACGGCTTTGTTATTGCGCGTCTGTTGGACGCGCTTGGCTGGCGGGTCGATGTGCATTTCTATGGTGACGCGACCAAGCTGCCGCCGGATGCTGCTGCCAATTATGCGCGGTGGCAGGCGGAGCATCCTGTCTGGGCCCTGACGCAAGCCGGCCTGCGGACCCGCCAGCGCATTGGCGAGGTGACGCACTATATCGACGCGCTGTTCGGGATAGGGATAAGCCGTCCGCTCAGCGGAGAGTTAGGAGATATTGTGGGCTATCTGGCGGGCAGCGGCGGCGACCACGGGTATTTTCAGCCACGTATGGTTGCGGTGGATGTACCATCGGGCCTTGATGCTGACAGCGGGCGGGTGCTGGGCTGCCCCGAACCTGTTCCCTCCAATTCCCGCGCAGCCTATGCGGCGCTGACAGTGACGTTCGACAGTCCCAAAGCCGGTCATTTTCTGGCAGACGGTCCGGCGCTATGCGGCAAGCTTGTAGTCTGTGATATCGGGTTGGAGGCTTACCGCAGCCTGAATGAAGGCAACGCTGTCCGTCCGGTCTCTCTTAGCCTTCAACCGCCGCTGGGTGCGGTTGAAGACCGTCGGAACTTAACGGCCGTAGATTCAAGCGGACTGCTTAGCAAGCAGCCCTATGGTCATAAATACGACCATGGCGCAGCACTGGTGCTATCGGGAGGTGTGGGCCGCGGTGGAGCCGCCCGCCTAGCGGCGCGCGGCGCGTTGCGTATGGGCGCGGGGCTTGTGACTGTTGGTTGTCCGCCCTCCGCATTGATGGAAAACGCTGTGCATCTCGATGCTATCATGCTGCGCAAAGTGGCGGACCATGCGGCCCTTCGCGCGATGCTGGCTGATGACAGTCGCTTAAACGCTCTCTGCATCGGACCGGGATTGGGCATGGGCGCGCGCGAAGCAGAGCTTGTGCGCACGGTGCTTGAGGCGCGCAGGGCATGTGTGCTTGATGCGGACGCCCTCACGCTGATTGCTCAAGATAGCGCACTGAAAGAACTTCTGCATGAGCGATGCGTGTTAACCCCGCATGGGGGTGAATTTGCGCGTTTGTTCCCTGATATCGCTGAAAACCTCGTGGGCCCAAAGCGTCCTGAACTACACGAATCTGACGCTCTGGCGGAGCGGCCGAAAGAAAATCCGAGTTTCATGCAAGAGAGGTTGGCTTCGTTACGGAGCTATCAAAATGAGCTGGAGAACCAGACCGGGCCGCTTTATTCCAAGGTAGACGCGGTGCGTGATGCGGCAGCTGAGGCGGGTTGTACCGTGCTGCTCAAAGGGGCCGATACTGTGATCGCAGAGCCAAACGGGCGCGCAGTGCTTTGCGCAGCCCACTATGATCGCGCCGCCCCTTGGCTGGCAACAGCAGGGGCGGGCGATGTTCTGGCGGGCTTTATTACTGGCCTGCTTGCGCGGCGGTTAGATACGCTTACCGCAGCCAAACTGGGTGCGTGGCTCCATCAGGAGTGCGCACTTTCATTCGGCCCCGGCCTGATTGCAGAGGATTTGCCCGAAAAACTGCCGAAAGTATTCCGGCAGCTGGGGATTTAGGCGGCGTGCAGAACCTGACCGCGGGCGCGTGCGCCGTCTGCGGTGCTGATTTCAAGACCGTCAGCGTACAGAATATGCGGACCGTCACAGAAGATCTGGATCAGCGTCTGTTCCTGCATGCCAAGATCGCGAATGAATTCGCCATCTACCAACGTGCGGGCAGCGACCAAGGCGCGATCTGCGCTGAACATCGCTTGGGCGCGCCAGTCGCGGATCAAACACATCTGGTCACCCGCAAGAAGCGCGTCACGCTCTGGCCGTGTGTGACCAAGCGATCCTGCTGCCACAGCGATGGTATGGACCATGCGTTTGGTCCGCTGGATATGCTCTACGCGGGCAATCCCGCTGTCGCGTGTGATGACTTTATCGCCGACACTTACAAACTCTACAGGCATTTCGCCCTCAAGTGTCAGTAGCATAGTGCCTTGCAACAGCCCGGTATCGCGGGATGCATAAGGCGCGTATTGGCCCGTTTGTGGAATTGCTCCACCAACGCGCCCGACCGTATTCGGTTTCATGGGCGTCTCTCTTGTTATCTAACCTGCCTCAGGTTCTCTCAACAATATGACAAGATAATGTTTATGTCGCGTGTTTTTTTTGTCTCGCCTCTTTCATTGTGGTTTGTTAGTGACGTCTCAACCGCTTCGGAAATGTCCGACTCGGTCAGTGCGGGTGTGGCGGAATTGGTAGACGCACCAGATTTAGGTTCTGGCGCCTATGGCGTGGGGGTTCGAGTCCCTTCACCCGCACCACTATCTTAATTTTGGGTCATATTTAGCAATGATTTAGGGCCTTTTCGTATTTTTCAGCCCCCTTTTTCTGAATTTGCTGCTGTCGACCTCAATTTGCATTTTGTGTGCAGGTGTTGATTGAAGGAATCGTTCGGTAACTTATCAACATCACAAATGTTCGGCTGAAGATGTCAGCAACATTTTTGATATGGTGTATCATTCCGGTTGGCGGCCTCGAGAAAAGTGCTGAAAGGTTATGGGGTGTACAAATGACCCTGTATGTCATGAACGCATTTCGCCTTCGAAGTCGATAAGGCCGTTTGGCCTTGCCGCTTCCGCCCGCTTAGATCGTAGCTGAGGGGCCAGCGTGAATTTTACATACGCTAAAACATCGAAGACATCGCTGTTCTGGGCGTCGATGAGCCGTTTCATATCCTCTAGGCGCCCAGCGTCGTATCCACGGTCAGCAAGCACCTTGAGGAATGTCTGACGTCAGCGCTTATGGATCCAAACAGGGCAATTTGCTTAAAGTGTGCTTGTTGCTCAACAGCAGGCACTGAGGAGTGGACCATGAGAAAGACAACAAAGAGCCCTGGCGAGAAGATCGTCAAAGACGTCAAGCGTGCCACGCGCAAACGCTATTCCTCCGAATGAAAGTTTCGGATGTGCGTCTGCTACCGTCGTTATGTTCTGGTCAAGATTTCTGACCCTAGTGCGTCCCGCATAGCGGTGTCCTCGCTATTTCTGGATTGGCGCGTTCGATATTTTTTTCTGATTGAAATCAGGTGTTTGTGAGGATTTTCTTGGTCGTTGGTTCGATTTTGTCTTTTGCGGAGAGTGGGAGGGAGGCGGTATCACTAGCCCATCCGCAAGCCCGGGCGGGCGGTGTCAAATTTTATGAGGATAGACACCATGATTACGTACGAAATACACAAACCGTTTATTATGCAGCTAGAGACAAATGACGTGCCATTTGTCAGCTTCGACCAATATAATAACTTGGTTAAGTTGTATCGCGATGACTTTTACGCTGCACAGCACGTTGACAGCTTCATTTGTGATATTGGAGTGGAATACAATGTCTGGACCGTTGAATGTCATAACCGGTATTATAGGCATCTTTGGTTTGATCAGATTGAGCGCCCGATCAGCATCAGCTTCGAGGTCGTGGATCTAAGGAAAAGCGCTACAATTCCTCTAAAGATCAAGATCTTTGATGCTGACGGCATATATTTTGAACAGGATCAGAGCATCTGTATTGAACGGCGTGTTGGTGATCGTTTTCTGATCAGTTCTTGGCGCAAAGTCGAGCCGGTACGAGCTTTCGTCCAGCGCGAAGTGAACGGCTGATAATCGGGCCGCCTTGTCGTTTGCGAACAAGGCGGTCCTTTCTATGTTTCCGTTATTATAGTTATCTGATCCCAACTTTGCGTGCTTGGTTAGGAATGGTGTGAATAAAGACTATAGAAACATGATATCGACGGCACCGCCAAATGAAGCCGGTTCGTTCTCCCCAGGTCAGCTTATGCGAGACTTCATGTCCAGGGTCGGGTTGAGCGATTTAGAGGTGAGCGAGGAGATTTCGTCAACTTCTTACGGTGGCCGGAGCATTAGTTCTGAACTTGTTGCATCATGGTCAAATATCAGCAAACCAGTTAGTCGTCAGTGCCGGAAGCCCTTGAGGGACTTCATACGTCATATTTGTCATCATAAGGTGGCAACCCTATGGGACGAGGAATTCGTAAATTGTTGGGCGCGCTTTGAGGCGGCTAATGGCAATGCCCGGCGCATATTCATTGAACATCATCGGTGGATCAAAAGACGCTTCGCAGCAAACGTCGTGGGCGAGAACTTCCCGCTTAGGGATATCTATGTGCCAATCCACATCCTTCCAAAAGGAGTGAGAGAAGGCACGAATCCAGAGATTGTGGCCTATGGTGAAACCTTTCTTAGAGATTTTGCAGTAAAGCAGTCCGATCACAGCGTTGATTGGGTATTTGTTACCGGCGGGCCAGGGAGTGGCAAGTCTGCGCTTGCGCTAAATATTGCACAACTCCTCGCAGGAGAGCGAAAAGGGTTTACCCTATTTTTTCGTGGCACCCGCTTTGATGGGCAATCGTATATCCCGGATGAAGACCTGCCTGACGTTGTGGATGACAGGATATCAATCAAACACTATTTCGAACAGTTCAGGCGAACGTCCGAAGATCGAATGACTTTGATCATCGATGGCTTGGATGAGATTGGTACTCAAAGCTACGCTGAGCCACGTGTTCTTGAAGTGATCAAATCCGTGAGAGCGGAAATATCTTTAGCGAAAAGTTTCGGCAAATCGGTACGGGTCATCGTATTCGGGAGAGACACTGTCACTCGAATGGTGGCTGATAAGCTTGCAAGTCTATGCCTGCTTTTCGAAATGGGTGATCTCTCAGGTGAACTGGTTGATGCCAGAGGCGAGAGGGTGATTTACGGAGAAGAGCTACGTGGCATCTGGTGGCGGAAATATTTGAAAGCGAAGGGGTTAGAGCCAGATGAAAAACTGCCTCGTTACCTCGATGACCCAACCGAAAGTTTGTTTGATCTCAGCAAGGAGCCTCTGCTTTCCTTCTTGATTGCTAGATCTGCCTGGCCTGCACCCCCGTACGACGTGAAGTCCGTCGTCGAGCAAATTGACCGGCATACCTCCCAAAAGAACCGCAACCAGATATACAGCGACATAATAGAGAAGGTTAGAAAGGGCGAAGACTGGGGCGACCTAAAGTCCGAGCTGCTTCCGAGCGCTGACTTCACAGATATTCTTCAGCACATGGCGGTAGCGACTTGGCAAAACGGCACCTTAAGGGCGGTAAGCATTAAGGAAATTCAAGATGTTATAAAAAATGGAGATCCATCGCTGATCAGGAAGTTTGAGAAACTCCAGCAAAATTTAGGCGACGATGGCGACCCCACACTTATAACAAGCTTTTATTATAGGTTCCAAGATCGACCAATGTCTCAGGGGTTGATTGGAAACCCTAGGGATTACGAAATCGAATTTACGCACAAGACATTTTCCGAGTATCTTCTCACTACATTTTTGTTCGATGAATTCGAGGCCCTAATGCTCGCACACGGTACGGGTTCGTCGGAGGTTGCGCAGGCATCAGCTCAGCGCCGTTGGATGGCATATGTCATGTCTGGTCCCCAGCAGCGTGAGATTGGACTTTTTGCAAGAGATGAGGCAGTGCTCAGGCTTGAAAAATACGACTGGTCGATTTGGAATCGAGCAAAGTCAGTTTCAACGCTCATGAAGAGCCTGATACAATTAGAAGATGCCCCTCACGGTACATGGTTTTCAAAGGTAAGCTCTTCCGAGCGGCTTCAGCGCTCATTAGCTGCACTGATGTTATTCTGGGGAGCGTTAAATCAAGCGCGGTATGCTCAGTCTCACGTGCGATTAAAAATCGAGAAAACCACGTTTGATGGCCCTGATTTTCATCTTAGCACCCCATCCTTCACCCTTAACAAGACAGGCTCGGCAGTAACTGGAGATCCAATTCCAGACACGTTCTCGGTCAGTGCTCTTTCTGGGATCACATGGGAAGACGGGGATACTCCAGGTTATTACGCATCCGGAGGCGAGATCACAGGCTCCCATTTCGCTAGATGTGCGATCGAGGGAAGCGTGTGGTCATCAGTTTTCTTTGTTCAAGTCCGTTTCTTGTCCTGTAACATAAGTCGCAGCCGATTTGTGTTAAGTCCAATGGAGGACTGCCGCCTTGAAGATACAACCGCATCCCATTCAGTATTCAAGGACGCGCTTATACTAGAGACTGAGCTCGAAAACGTCGACTTTGAGCAATCTACTTTTTCTGGAATCCGCTTCATGAAATGCGATTTTACCGATGTTCAGTTCGACAGGTGTAGCTTCCATAACTGCGAGTTTGTGGACTGTACGTTTGATGAATGTTCCTTCGATCAAGCCAATTTCTCCTTGGTAATTATGCGCCAGTGTAGTTTTTCAGAATGTTCATTTGGCAAAGCAGACTTCGAAGGTGAAACCATTGAGGGTTGCCATGGCCTTACCATTGGCTAAAGAAGGTGGTCAGGTTTGGAGGGACCATGGACCAAAAATTAGTATTACAGGCGGTAGAAGCCATTCAGAACCCTGCGAAATGGGAACGGGTTTTGCAACACATCATGAGTGCAACGGGCGCAAAAGCTGCCATGATTACCCTTCGCGACGGGAAAACCTGTCAGATTGTAAATGATGATGCCTTGGAAAAAGATTTTCACTCACCTCTGATCCAGGGGTTCCCGATCGAGGCTGTCGTATATTATTTGCAGGAACTCAGAACCATTGACCCTTGGGCGGAAGCGCAGATTTCCCATTATCCTCAGCGGCCTCTTCTTATGTCGCAAATCTGCAATCCCGATGAGGTGCCAGACCAAAGGTTTTTCTCATGGCTTAGAGACTTTGGGATTAATGACACCGTAGCGTTCGAGCTGAACAGAATGCCGGGATACTGGACAGCGTGTAATCTGTTTATCGAAAGCGGTGATACCGCGACGGGTCTGAAAGCCCTTGAATATGCCAAGGAGCATCAGAGCTTTTTGGCAAAGGCATGGGAATCCAGCCAGCAGGTGGTTCGGTCAAAGCAATCCGGTCGAGCTGCCTTAGATCATATGTCCAAGCTCGAAATTCCCGCCTGCATTACTGGTCCCAATGGTGAAGTTGAGACAACAAACTCAGCTTTTGATAAGATGATTGAAATCAAACAGATTGTCACTCATGGCACCACTAGAAGGCTTTCGGTCCCACGTTCAGCTCGTGTCATTGGGGATGCTACATGGCTTGAACGTGGGTCAAGAGACCTCGATCAATCATCTGAGGTACTTACGGTGTCGGTATCCACTTTTGACCCAGACCCTCTCTACAACGGTAAGCGTGAAGGCTGCTGGCTGGTTTCGTTTCGTATGGATAATGGGTTTAACGCGTCAGTCGACGAACTCAATCTTTTAACAGAGCAAGAGCGCCACCTCCTCGAAAGCGTTCAAGCTGGCGACAACGTTGCCGCAGCAGGTGAAAAAATTGGCGTCAAGCGATCACGTGCGTTCGATATTTGGGGCTCTGTAAAAGCGAAGCTGGACATTAAAAACGCGCATCAGGTTCGGTGATACATATTCCTGAAATTTATTACAGCTGACCGGACCCGAGTCCGTTGTCGGTCTTTCCCTAAACAAGTTACTTAGTTTTTGGTAAGTTAAGTTTACTAGATGGGAAAGATGCAAATGAAAAAGACCACAGGCTTGGGGCTCTTCTTGGCAGTAATTGGTGGATCAGCCATGGCTGCGAGCGTTTCCGGCATCGCCGAGAATGGCAAGTCTGCATCTGGTAAAACCATTTACAAAGTTACTTGCTGCGATGAGAGCGCTTTCGGATCTATTGGTCAGGTAGCCAATGGTACGACGGTGTGATCGTTCAAGGCGGGCAGTCTTGTAATCTGAGCGACCAAGCTGCCTTTTTATGCCGGTAAGCTGTAATTTACTTACCGGATCGGAATTTCAAAAAAAATGATTTTATAACGGAATCTGTCTCCTCCAACCTGGGAGTTACCTTGAGAAGGGTCGCTATCGGTTGAGGGGAGATGGATCATTTTCATTTACGAGCCGCCTGAAAGCGTATCGGGGAGATAAGCATCGACCGGCGTCTAACTATGTAGAAGCGATCACTAGCGATCATGAGAATAGCAGATGGACAAAATTTGGATAAGGAAAATACATTTTGACTCGGAAAACCCTTAGTTTCTTCGCCATACCCTTTCTTGTTTCCTTGCAGGTAACAGCCGCAAGTGGAGAAGTAGCCACTGGTGCGGCAACGGATATCGCTTCTTGGGGATCATCTACGGTTTTGAAGCAGGCGCAAGGCGAGGCGGTGACTGCTGCTATTGATATTGTCATGAATGGGTTGCTGAAGCTGCCGTACATTGATGCGAGCGCCAAAATAGCTATTCGAAACAGTCGCTCAGCAGTCATAAAAGGTATAAAAGACCGTGCTACGATAAAGTTGCTAAACGTTGCGAAAAAGCCGACCTCAATGAGCATAGCCAAATATGTCGGAGGAGCTGTTGTAAGTGCCGTTAGCTCTGCTGCTGCCGAAGAGCTGACAGATTTGATGATCAAGAATTCAGGTTACGGACCAGGTGTAGCAATTACCGCAGCGCTTCAAGAAAACATGATTAAAACGACAGCTAATGCTCTGCTTTCGGGAGGTAATCTTGGCCAGTTTGCTCTGTCTCAAACGGTTCTCGCGGTCGAAAATACCGTCAACGCAGGCTTTCAGGCAAATGAGGCTAGCGAAGATGCTATTGTAGCAGATCGTGCTGCCTTGCGAGAAGCATTGACCGACGCTCATGGAAGAGCCGTAAACTCTCTATTGGCTGGAGAGAGCGAATTTGAGGTCCTGCGCGATTTTGATAACACGGTTGATGATATTAAAACAAAGCCTCCAAGTCGGCGTCTGGGATGGTTTTCACCGTTTAAGAAGAAAGAGTATTTCAATTACGTAAATCAGAAAGTTTCTGAGTATCAGTGGGAAATTAGATCCGAGGTCGTTGATTTTTCTACGGACCTGAAAGAAATCACCCAAACAGTTGAAGTTGGAAGTTCAGCGTTTTCAGAAAATATTGCGGAACTTTCTCAAACAGCAGAGATTATTCTGTCTTCTCCAGCTAATCGAAATTCCACCATCGACATATCCCGAGGGTTCGAGTTGCCAAGCCTTCAGGCTGCACCGGTCCAAAGTGAAACTGCCCAAGGAGGGGTGGGGCAAGAGTTCACAGCACTTTTGGGAAGCGATCTCACAATTGAGCGATCGATTACTGTGGCCGAAGCAGCTGCCCCTGATGGTGGAGATACCCCAAATCAACCTACTGCTGAAGAAATTGCAGCTGCCGAACGCTTAAAGGCCGAGATGCTGGCTGCTGAGCGTGTTGAAGCGGAGCGTTTGAAGCAGGAGAGGTTGGAAGCCGCGCGGTTGGAGGCAGAACGTCTGGCGCAACTTCGTTTAATGCGGATTTCCCAGCTTGAAGCTGAACGCGACAGCCTTTCATTGACGCAGCAAGATGCTGCTGCTCGATATAAAGAACGCGACAATCGGCTGACGATATTGCGGTTTGAAGAGTTGCCGAAGGTGGAAGCGATTTCTGGTCCGGTTCGTGATCGTATTGCTGCTTTGCGTACGGAGCAGAGCACAACAGGACTAATCGCTTCGGATCAACAGCTGCTGCTAGATCTGGTTGCTTATGAAGGCGTGCTTCAATCCGAGCAAGAACGCATTGCGCGAGGTATTAGCCAAGCCCAAGCAGCGATAGCCCGTTACGAAGTTACCTTGGCCGACGTTGGCGCGCGACTTGAAGCAAATGCGGCTAATTTGGCGGGGCCAGACTACAACATCGAAGACGACTACACCCCACCGACCTTTGTGGCTGAGGGGCTAACGGACTGGACGGGCTATTCTTACGAAATTCCTGCGTTTAACGCGACCAAACCTATGGAAAGCACCCTGTCGAATGTGATCGGGCATGCCGTTTCCATCCCGGCAATTAATGGGGTTGGCCGTGCGGAAGTAGACCTTGTTGCTGAGGACAACACTATTCTTGATCAAGGAATACCGGGGGCAATCGTTGAGTTAGAAGGCGAAAGCAGTCGGTCTCTCGATGGGTTTGCGCATCTATACTTTGGCGACGGGATCGATGAACACGGTGATGAATCGCAGTGGATATATGGTCAGGCCTCTACGCCTGAGGAGTTTGCGCTGCGATCAGGGACCGCCACCTTCAATGGCGGTGTGTTAGGTTACTACGCAGCCGGGACCGCGACCGATTATACGTTGTACCCAGAAAGTGTCTTTGGGGAGCTTGAGCTGAACATTGATTTTGGCACAAAGCTTCTTACCGGAGAGGGGCGCATCGAAGTTGATAATGAAGCCGCGAATTACACCACCGAATTATCCTTGAAGGAAGCCGCCATTGCGGAGAAAGGCACTGGGCTTACCCGCTCACTTGGCTTTGATGCGAGAGCTTCTCTCGACAACGGACGCTCGGCAGACGGTAACTTTGTCGGAACCCTATATGGCTCTGATACATCCGAGGCGGCGGGATCATTTGCTTTGAAGCTTCCCGGAGGGTTCGCTGCAGGCGTTTGGGCCGTCGGTGAAAACTATGTTCCTGGAGAGGGCAGCGAGGAAGATGGTTTTAGCGGTGCTTTTGTATTGGGCTACTCCGCAAGTGAAACAGGACACGGCACCTTCTGGCAGGATGTGAGCGACATTTATGAGGGCAAAATTACGTTTCCCGGCGGCAACTCCGGTGAAGATACTCAGGTGAACATTGCGACTACTTTTGCCGCCGAAGGTTATTCCCATGTTTCTTGGGGAACCTGGGTGTCTACCGGCGCAACCCCGAGTTTATTTTCTGATGCCGGTCTTTGGGTGGACGTTGATAATGTCACCAATTCTATCTCCCTTCAAAATAGATCCGGTGTTGCACAGTACGGCGGCGAGATCAGAGGTGGTTACGCTGGTCAGGGAGGCGTTGAAGAAGAAGCTACGGGCTTGATTAACATCACTGCTGATTTTTCCGAGCAAAGCGTTGGAGGTCAATTCCAGTTTGGCCGCTCTTGCAGTGGCGCTGGCCTCAATGGATGCGCCGTGGCCACTGAAGTAAATACATTTGATGAGCCTATTAACGACTATAGTGGTTCCGGTTTCGGAAACCATGGAAGAGTCGGGATGTCTGGTGTCATTGGCGTCTTTGGCGGTGCGAATGGTCAAGAAGTGGGTGGCCATGCTTGGGTTGTTGCGGATCAGGGCCAATATGTTGGAGTGTTTCGCGCAAGGGAAGGGCTCTCCTTTGGTGATTTTGTAACACCAACGGTCACAGACGCTGGTGGTGCCGCCGAGGGTGGTTCAGGAAATACGAGTACAGGCGACGGGGGCTTTGGTTTCACCGATGAGCCTGAATACGAAAATTACCGTGGTTTTAGCGCATATGATGGGACTTTAATTAGCGGTGCCGAGTACGTCTTGGGGACTGTCGCAGCGACGTCGGTTTCGGACAAAGGTGTTGTCGCCTTCCAAAATACAGATGTGACGGTTGATGCATCAGGTAAATATGCCGACCCAAAAGGCAATGAGTATAGCTATGTGGCTTGGGGACAGTGGGACTTTGAGATGAACGGTGCGGTGGCTGAAGTTGACGGGGAACTGGTTGCAAACTCCCGAGCGAACTGGCTGGTGTATGACCCTACAACCAATCTTCAGCAGACCGGTACAGCGACCTACACAGGAGCTGCGTTTGGAGAGGGTACTGGCATGGCAGCTGGACGGGTGCGCGGCGACATTTCCCTAACGGCTGACTTCGCTAAGGACAACGTGACTGGGAATATGAATCTAAAGGACAACAATGGAGCTAGCTGGGCGAATTCAACTTTCGACGCGCCGATCCGGCGCGACGCGGATAGCAGCGGTTTTCAGGGTGATCTCTCCGGCAGTAATGTGAGTAGTGGCGGGATATTTGGTGGCTTCGCTGGACCTAATGCTGAAGAGGTCGGCGGAGGCTGGCAGATTGATCATGTCAATGGATCAAGCGCCAACGGCATCTTTCGAGCACAGAACTAAAGGAGTTAAAGAGCATGAAGTACTCTTTCACGATAGTATCACTGTGTGCTGCTCTGGCCGCACAGGTACATTCCGCCCAGGCTGCCACGCCAGCCGAGTTGCAGCTTGTTCAGGATCTACTTGCCGCTGGGGAGCCGACGAAAGCTTTTGGTTTGTTGCAAGCCGCACATGATCCTGCGACCGCGTCTACCCAGGAATTCTTTCTGTTGGGGGTCGCAGCTAAGCAAGCCGGTCAGCTTGGTAAAGCTGAAAGGTATCTCGGTTCGGCATTGCAACGCGAACCAAATGCAGGACGTATTCGTCTCGAACTTGCAGAAGTTCTGTTCCGTTTAGGCAAATATGATAAGTCTCGGGCGGAGTTGGTGGCAGTCCTTGGTATGAACCCGCCAGAACAGGTTCGGCAGAATATCGATGGCTTCATTGCCCAGGTCGATGTAGCTCGCACGAATCCAAATGCCGGTCCAAAAGGTCCACAAAAAAACTGGAGCGCGTATGTCACTGTAGGTTTGACTTCAGATAGTAACGTTAATGCAGGTCCAGATAGCGACACTGTATTTCTTTACGGTTTGCCCTTCACTTTGTCATCAGGTGCACAAGAAACTCAGGATACCGCAGTTTTTGCGCGTGCTGGGTTTTACCACCAAAAGATCCTCAACAGTAATTTGGCTTGGCGGAGTGGCGCGCACCTCAGCTTCAATAACTACTTTGAAGCCAATGCTTATGACACGACGACACTTTCCGTTTCCACAGGGCCGAGTTTCAGGCTGAGTGATCAGCTCGGGTTATCTGTTCCGGTTACATACAATATTCAGCGCTATAACGAACAGGACAACTGGTACTCTCAAAGCTGGGGCATCGCGCCGCGTTTACAGTATGCCGCCCGAAATGATCTGCAGTTTTACGTAGACACGTCGATTTACCGCAAGCGTTTCAACGGCAACGCTGATCGAGATCTCACCGCGTTCACCATCAACCCTTCTGTGAATCTTCAGCTAAAAGAGAATGGTAGCATCGCTGTTGGTTTGCAATATGGGAGTGAAAGTTCTGGATTGGATGTCTATTCCAACGATGTCCGCGGGATGTACGTAGGGTACCAGCATGTTTTTCGGGAACAGGGTATAAGAGCAAGCCTAAAGGCATCCTATACAGATACCGAGTTTGAAGGCGTCCAAGCGGCCTACACGCAAGCACGACATGACGTCTCAAAGAGGATAACAGCCACGGTTTCATATACACTTCCTAACATGAACAGCACGAGTGTTCTGGGAAGCTTGAGTTACGAAAATAATAAAAGCAATTTGGATATTAACAATTTTGAGCGGACATTGCTTTCACTTAGCCTGACTAAAAAGTTCTAGTTCCGTCCTGCCGATCGACGTTTCAGCTACCAAAATGCTGTGTGGAGAATGCATGTCTGCTTGTACGGGCCGCACCGCAGAAGTGGCAAGGCATGCTCAATGGCCGCAATGGGCCGTTCGCGTAACTTTGTAAATACGCTACCTGCGCAGAATTGACCTTCGCCGTTGCTGCGGCGAAGGTCTCCACTGAGCCCGAAGTATCTGATGCTGCAAGTAGCGCAAAAGGTTGCCAAGGACGGAATGCAGACCTTCGCTACGAGTGATGAGTCTTTCCTAGTTTGTATTAATCACCAGCATCAGAATAGTGTTCCATCGGAGGGCAGGTGCACGTCAGGTTTCTGTCGCCCCAAACATTATCGACCCGGTTTACTGGGGCCCAGTATTTATCCACCCTGAATGCGCCAGGAGGAAAGCATCCCGTTTCGCGCGGATATGGTCTATCCCAGTCCTTTACCAGGTCCTCCATGGTGTGAGGTGCATTCTTCAACGGATTATTCTCTGGGTCGACAACGCCGTTTTCTATGTCTGCGATTTCGGCTCGAATGGCGAGCATGGCATCGCAAAATCGGTCAAGTTCGGCCTTGGTCTCGGATTCTGTAGGTTCGATCATCAAGGTGCCTGCCACGGGCCAACTCATCGTGGGGGCGTGGAAGCCGCAGTCGATCAGCCGTTTGGCGATGTCATCCACGGTGACGTGGGCGCTAGTGGCAAACGGCCGCGTGTCGATGATACACTCATGCGCGACCCTACCTGTGGGCCCCTTGTAAAGGACGTCAAATGCCCCTTCGAGCCGTTTGGCAATATAGTTGGCGTTCAAGATTGCAACGCGCGTCGCCTGCGTTAACCCCTCACCGCCCATCATCAGGCAATAGGCCCAAGAAATCGGCAGCAATGATGGTGACCCAAAAGCCGCCGCAGACACCGCCCCTTCGCCGGATGTCGGATCGCCGGGCAGATGCTGAATGAGGTGGGATTTGACGCCGATTGGCCCCATGCCGGGACCGCCGCCACCGTGAGGGATGCAGAATGTCTTATGTAGGTTCAAATGGCTCACGTCGCCGCCCAAATCGCCGGGGCGCGACAGTCCGACCATGGCATTCATATTGGCCCCATCGATATAAACCTGACCGCCGTGGTCATGCACGATCTTGCAGACGTCGTTGACGGTTTCTTCAAACACGCCGTGGGTGGATGGATAGGTGATCATGCAGCCTGCAAGGTTGTCCTCGTGCTCCTTAACTTTGGCGCGGAAGTCATCCAAATCAATGTCGCCATTGGCGGCTGACATAATTGGTACAACTTTCCAGCCCACCATCTGAGCCGAGGCAGGGTTTGTCCCATGCGCGGACATCGGGATTAGGCAGATATTGCGGTGACCTTGGCCGTTCGCGCGGTGATAGCTGGCAATTGATAACAGGCCTGCGTATTCACCCTGCGCGCCGGAATTGGGCTGCATTGAGATTGCGTCATACCCTGTCACATCACAGAGCTTGGCGGACAAATCATCGATCATTTCCATATAACCCGCCGCCTGATCGCGGGGAATGTAGGGATGCAAAAGCGAGAATTCGTCCCATGAAACCGGCATCATCTCAGCAGCGGAATTGAGCTTCATCGTGCAGGACCCGAGCGGGATCATCGCGCGATCAAGGGCGAGGTCGCGGTCAGCCAAGCGGCGCATGTAGCGCATCATTTCGGTTTCGGCGCGGTTCATGTGGAAAACCGGATGAGTGAGGTACTCCGTGGTACGGATCAGTTTTTCCGGCACGTGATAATGCGGCGTATAATCTTTGTCTTCGCGGTCGATACCAAAGGCTCGCCAGACGGCCTCGATCGTAGCTGGGCGGGTGCGTTCGTCCAGCGTGATGCCCACTTGGGTGGTGCCAACGGCCCGCAGGTTAATGCCTTCATCTACCGCTGATTTCATAACGGCAGCTTGCAGCGGGCCAACCTCGACGGTGATCGTGTCAAAAAACGTGGCGGGACGCACGTCAAAGCCCGCGCCTTTGATCCCCTCGGCCAGTCGTGCGGTCTTGCGATGGATCCGTTGGGCAATCGCCTTAAGGCCCTCAGGCCCATGAAAAACGGCATAGAAACCAGCCATGACGGCCAATAAAGCCTGTGCTGTACAGACGTTCGACGTCGCCTTTTCACGGCGGATATGTTGCTCGCGGGTTTGCAGCGACAGACGGTAGGCGCGATTGCCGTGACTGTCGATGGAAACACCAACAAGCCGACCCGGCATCGACCGGGCATAGTTTTGTTTGGTTGCCATATAGGCGGCATGAGGACCGCCGTAGCCGACAGGCACACCAAACCGTTGCGTGCTGCCTACAGCAATATCGGCGCCCATCGCACCAGGTTCTTTGAGCAACGTCAGCGACAGAGGGTCGGCGGCGATAATACCGATGGCTTTGGTGTCATGTAGTTTGGCGATCTCTGGGGTGAAGTCGCGCAGGTGTCCGAAGGTCCCCGGATACTGGAAGATCGCGCCGAAAACGGTAGTTGCGTCTAGATCATCTGGGTTGCCCACCGTGATCTCTATACCTAACGGCGCGGCGCGTGTTTTCATCACCGCGATGTTTTGCGGATGGCAATTTTCGTCGATGAAGAACCCATTAACCTTCGTTTTGGCAACCCGCTGCGCCATGGTCATCGCCTCGGCACATGCCGTCGCCTCATCAAGCAAAGAGGCGTTTGCAATCTCTAATCCGGTCAGGTCAGAAACCATGGTTTGGAAATTCAATAGTGCCTCAAGCCGACCCTGCGAAATCTCAGGCTGGTAGGGGGTATAGGCCGTGTACCAAGCAGGGTTTTCGAAGATATTCCGCTGGATTGCAGGCGGCGTGACCGTGCCATGATAGCCTTGCCCAATCAACGAGGTCAGGACCTTGTTCTTAGACGCTGTGACCTTCATGTGATGCAGTAACTCACGCTCTGACATCGGTTTGCCAAAATCTAGCGGCTTGGCCTGCCGGATTTTGGTGGGAAGTGTGTCAGAGATGAGCGCATCCAGATCGTCAGCCCCCACAACTTTCAGCATCTCCGACATTTCGGCGGGCGACGGTCCGATGTGGCGCCGGTTGGCGAAGTCATAGGGCAGATAGTCGGTGGGGGTGAAGGTCATGGCAGGCTCCGAAAATTAAGCGATCAGGGAGTTATAGGCGGCTTCGTCCATCAAGCTGTCCAACTGTGACGGATCAGAAGGTTTGATTTTGAAGAACCAGCCAGCACCAACCGCGTCTTCATTTGCCAGTCCGGGATTGTCGGCAAGGGCGGTGTTCACCTCGACGATTTCGCCGTCAATCGGGGCTGTGATGTCGGAGGCTGCTTTGACGCTTTCGATTACGACGACCTCTTCGTCTTTGGTGACAACGGTGCCGACTTCGGGCAGTTCAACGAACACGATATCGCCCAATTGGGTTGTTGCGTGTTCAGTAATGCCCACCACGACAATGTCGCCTTCGGGGCGTAGCCATTCGTGCTCTTCAGTGAATTTCATATCTGTTCTCCGTCAGTTTATCGTTTGAAATTAGCGGGTGTGAAAGGAAGCGACGTTAGGGTCAGCGGCAAGCGTTTGCCGCGAAGTTCACCATAGACTTTGGCGCCCTCGATAGCATGCTCTGCGGGCAGATAGCCCATTGCAATGGGCGCTTCGACTGTGGGTCCAAAGCCGCCTGATGTGATCTTTCCAATTGCTGTTTCGTCATCAGCTTGTGCAAAAAGCGGCACACCTTCACGCATTGGCGCGCGCCCCTCGGGCAATAGGCCCACCCGTTTTGTAGCAGCACCATGCTTCAGTTCAGCCAAGATAACATCCGCGCCGGGGAACCCTCCCATACGGTCGCCACCATTGCGCCGCACCTTTTGGATCGCCCAATTAAGTGAGGCTTGGATCGGCGTCGTTTCAGCGTCGATATCATGTCCGTAAAGACAAAGCCCGCCTTCCAGACGCAAGCTATCGCGTGCGCCAAGACCAATCGGTGCGACATCTGGGTGGGCCAGTAGCTCTTGTGCCAGCGCAATTGCCTGCGCGGCGGGCACTGATATTTCATAGCCGTCTTCGCCCGTATATCCTGACCGCGACACCCAGCATTCGGCACCTGCAAGCGACAGGGTAGCCACATCCATGAACCGCATGCTTGCGGCTTTTGGATTCAGCGCAGACAAGACCGCTTCGGCAGCGGGTCCTTGCAGCGCTAGCAGTGCGCGATCGGTGATTTCGGAGACTGAGACACCGTTTAGGTTGGCTTTCATATGGGCAATGTCATCGGCCTTGCAGCCTGCGTTCACGACCATAAAAATATGGTCACCACGATTTGCCAACATCAAATCGTCTAAAATTCCGCCGACGTCATTGGTGAAGAAACCGTAGCGCTGACGATCTTGATCAAGCCCAAGGATATCAATTGGTATCAAACTCTCCAACGCGGTTGCCACTGCCTGGTAATCAGCGCCAGTTATGATCACTTGCCCCATGTGACTGACGTCAAAAAGCCCTGCTTTGCTGCGGGTTTGCAGGTGTTCCTGCATGACGCCCATCGGGTATTGAACAGGCATGGCGTAGCCCGCAAAAGGCACCATTTTGGCGCCGAGTGCGAGATGCAGGTCATGCAACGGCGTATGAAAAAGGTCAGACATCAAATGGCCTCTATCTATGACGGGCCGTTCGGATAATGAAACATCCTGCGGCACCACTTGGACGCAAAAGCTTAAGCTTTCACGCGTGATGCCCCCTCTGTCCATGTGCCTGAGATTGCTATCCCTTCGGCGAGCACAAATTAACGTGCCTCTCTCCAGAGTCTTGGTATCGGCGTCGGTCCGGTTGCCTGAGAGTTTCCGGGGCGGTTGCTCCTTCGGCACCAGTTGATCTGGTTCTCCCGACGTCGATCTGCGTGCATGTAGTCGGTTTTAGACCGTGCTGGCAAGAAGTTTGTCACCGCGCCCGCTCAAACATGATCCTTAATGCTGCCTAAGATTGTTTTCTTCCTAGCTTTGAGGGTCGCCATTAGAATACCAGCTTGGCAGTAGGGATATGCCCGAGGTTCCCAGCATTCGTATCGATGCTGCTGGATCGATTCTGGTCTTTTCCGCTTACAGCGAAGATTGGGCAGGGCGGACCGCGTTGCAGCATCGCGCACCATCACCGGAGGTCCACCTTGAGTGGAAAGCAGTCATTGGTGCAGCAGCAGCGAAAGCTCACTTCGTCCGCATAGCGGACCTCTCTGCAAAGCGCAGCGAAGGTCCGCTTCCTAGCTGTTAATCGCACGCAACCGGCTCATGGTGACCGGAGTGATCCCTAAGAAGGATGCAATCAAAGCATGGGTGAAGATGTCTTCGTAGCCCGGGAATGCTTGGCGAAACCAAATGAGCCGCTCAGCCCCTCCCAAAGCGGCGAGGCACCACTCTCGATCCACCTTCCGGCTTAGCTCTTCCTCCAGAACACCATTCGCCCAATTTCGGACGGGCTCAGATGCGATCATCATATTTGAAAGCAAATTGCTGTCGATCCTTGCGAGTGAGGCATCAGTCGCAGCCGCGATGGACACGAGCGACATACCGTCCCGCGTTCGCGCGATGTTTGGTGTAACAACACAGGGGCCCACGTAAAACCCGACGCAAACCTCTTTGCCGTCCTGATCACAAATACTGCTGGCCAAGCACCCTTCCAAAAGAATGAATTCATCTGTTTCGGGTTGTTCTTGCCGAGTAAGGTGTGCCCCTTTGTTCAAGCGCTTTGCTTTCCAATGGGAAGCAAATTCGTCCGCGCAAGCAATATCTGACAGGTCAGGTGATTGCATCAGAAACGTCCGTAAATCCATCTTTGTGTGCCTTATCAAATGATAATGCGGGTGGCTTCGCATGAGGGCATGTGTCGCACAGTTCAAGGAGATTACAAAATGACGAATAGATTTCAGTCAAAGCACATCGGAATGCTCGCAGCTATCTCTGGATTGATAGGCGCGTCAGTTTATCTGCTGATGATCAACGTCACACTCGCCCACATCGAAGCAGTCTCAGGGCACATCCCTTTCGACATGCGCCCTTTTGGCTATGGCCCCACAGAGGCCGCGACGCTTCTTAAAGCGTTAGGTGTGGAAGGGCGTAATTATTATCTCAGTCACCAGCTACCTCTGGATATACTTTATCCGGCGATGCTCGCGCTGACTTTGATCGCGACGCTCTGCTTGTTTGCAGAGCGAATGCCAAACGAAAAACTTGTCCGCTTTGGCATAGTCTTTTCGGTTGGCAGTGCTCTATTCGATTATATTGAGAACCTTGGTATTTTAGCCATGATTTGGCATTGGCCAGACGTTTCAGCTCCACTGGTATATGCCACCAGTACAGCTACAATTGCTAAATCCGCTCTCACGACAATAGCTGTTTTATTGGTGCTTCTCGTAGGAGTTATCTGGATGCGCATGCCGAAAGCCGACCTTCGTCTTTAGTCGAGCAACGGCAGCTTTCGCCCGCATAACGGACCTCTATGCAAAGCGCAACGAAGGTCCGCAATCCGCCCCCTTGTGTCAATTTATAGGAAGCTGAAACTTCCGGCCCAAAGCCGACCTCGAGTACCCGATCACGATGCTGCAGCAGTCCGCATTGCCGACTTTCCCTGTGGCCTGAGCTCCTAAAACCCCCACAAATTTATTTAGAGTTGGCCTGACAAAAGGACGGACAAATGAAGGCACGACTTACGGACGAACAGATAATAGCGATGATCGAAGAACAGGAAGCTGGTGAGAAGACCGCTGACGTATGTTGGCGGCATGGAGCCGTCCGACGCGAAGCGGCTGAGGGCTTTGGAAGACGAGAACGGCAAGCTGAAGAAGCTGTGGACCTGTCGCTATCGTGCCGCCCCAAGTGGCTGTGTAAGCCACCTTCCGATCGAAATCGACCGGGCTTTTCCAACCCGGTGCTGAGTGTCGGCGTGGGTTATAGAACCCATTGATGTATTCGAAGATGACGATCTCTGCCTTGCGCCATGTCTCCCAAGGATGCCGCCAGATCAGCTCTGCTTTGATCGTTTTGAAGAACGTCTCAACGGCCGTATTATCATAGCAATTTCCTTTGCCGCTGATTGACACCTTGAAGGTAGTGGATGCAGTGCGGTTCGGAATGCTAGTCGGCTTTTGTCTTCCAGTAGTGATAAAATGCTTGGCGAAGTGCATCGTCGCTCTTTGTTTTGTATTTGGCAAATGACGTCACAAAATTCGCGCTTAAAACCTTGAAGGGAAGGCCTTCTGGTTTGTTAATATAACCATGTAATTCGCAAAATGCCTTTACGTCATGGCTCATCTCTGTCGGCTTTTGGTGCTCAATTTGATCAGTGTCGGAGCTCCATAGAAGCCCCGGAATAGGCCTTTTAAGTACAAAGTCAGTTGGTAGATGAACATACGAGGCAAGGGCCTCAATAGTTGGCAGGGAACTTTTGGGCCATAACCATTGGGCACCTGCAAGTCTCTTTTTATCATTATATCTCTGCACTGCGTTAAAGTAGCTTTCGGTGATACCTCTTCCGTTTGCGCTTGGATCGATAAGGTCATTCTTAGTAATTACCTTCATTTCTTCCGGGTCGATGTGCTGAAAGTATCGACGTGGCGCGCAGTTAGCTGGGTCGTCGTCTTGCCGCTTGCTGTGATCAAAAAATCCAGTCGGGCGTTTCAACTATAGTGTTTATCCATGTTACTAGCAAAGCAGTCTCGACGCCCGGCGCACCTATGGCAGCGCAGGCAAATCGCCAAAAGGCCCTGATATAAAACCGCTCCGCTCTCCTGCGGTCATCATCTGTCTCAGACAGGTCAAGCAATTCTACAGAGAGATTTGGCATTTGTTGTGCCATAGCAATCCGGTTTTTCTGACTTACCAGGACCAGCTCTTGCCGGTTTTGTTCGCACAAAGACCGTATCCAGCCTCTGATTTGAGCAGCAGGTACGAAATCATCGGGGTTCATGATTGGCTCGTAGGCAAGTTGGCAACATTATTGGTCTCACAGCCCGAAACAAATATGCTCCAACGTTCCATTAAAATGCGGCGCTTATCGATTAGGTCAGTGCGGCGGTAAGCCCGCTCTACTTTACTTGCAACAGAGTGAGCTAAGCATTCTTCGGCAACAACTCGTGGGGTATCCGTCTGCTCCTCTACCCAAGTTCGAAAGGATGAGCGGAAGCCATGTGGCCGTGCCTCCATTTTCGCTCGTGACATGTACGCACCCATCGTCGCGTCTGATATTACACCTTTACGCATGCTTGGGAACAAGAAGCCGTCGCGCGCAAAAGGTGAGGCTTGCGTGATCACCCCCAACGCTGCAACAGAAAGGGGGACGAGGAAGTCCTCCGTCCCGCCGCGTCTGCCTTTCATCATATCTGCCGGTATCGTTCAGATCGCCTTTGCACAGTCGAATTGTTCGATGCGAGCAAAGCGCAAGGCGGATGATCTGACAGCGGTTAGGATGAACAGCCGCAATGCCAGTTGGGTGGTCGTGCCCTCATCAAGTGTCCGGTAAAAGGCCGGGGTTTCTTAGTATGAAAGAGCGGGGATGTTTTTTACCTTTTTGTATTGCTGACCTAGCAGCAGCTTTGCCTTTTCGGCGGCTTGCAGGTCCACTGATAGTCCCAGCGCGGCTGCATGTCGGAAACATAAGTGGAGGCGACCCAGAGCCTTTAATGCTGTGTCGGGTTTGGTCTTCCAAATCGGGCGAAGAGTATTGCGTATGTCGATCTGATCAATTTCGGAGATCGGCATCTCTCCCAGCTTGGGCAGTACATGCAACTCCATGGTGACATCCACCGGCCAGCTTTGCCATCCCCCTTGAAGCTTGCCTTGTGGCTCTCGAAGGCATCGGATGCCACATCACGCAAGACATGTAGATTGCGTTGAGAGGCGCGACGATCTGCTTCGCGCTGCTTAATTGGATCTTTGCCCTCTGCGGCGACCCTGCGCCATTTTTCGGCAAGGGTACGGGCTTCCTTCAGGACCACACGGGGGTAAGGGCCAAGCCCCATCTCACGACGTCGCCCGTGGACATGAAAACGAAGCACCCGCTTTCCATTATTTTCGTCGGAATTGACAAGCCATAGACTGCCGTCGTCACCGTACTTTCCGGTTGGAGCAGATTATATCGCTATTGCCGCTAGCTTATCTAATCCCCGCGCCATGCAGTCCCCTTACCGGTCCCCCCAATGCCAATTGCTTAGGTTGAGACAGTAGTGAACACACTGGGGCACTAAGTGTCAGATAAATATAAGATAAGAAGATTTTAAGCTGCAAGTTGGGACAGCAGTGAACAGCGCTTTGGTGCCCTTCACCCGGACCATTTCAAGTTTTGCAGCTGGAAACAGCTGTTGTTGAGCGATATCTTTCGATCTTTCTCTCGCAGGCGATGATGACCTTGAAGCTGTCGGCGTAAACGGTCCGCACGAGCGCAGCCTTGTTCGCGTGTTTGAGGTCTATTGTCGAGCAATATTTCACAGTTTTTCCAAACTGGGTGGGGCGGTCAACCCATGTCCGGATTGCTCTTGCCAGTGAAGAATTTAGCCAAGTACGGTCAGCCAAATCCAGACGGTAAAGATTGACGATGCGGTTGCGATCAGCACCGAAGACGCAGCGACCCGGCGGCTGCGGCCATACATATTGGCGAAAATATAGGCGTTGAAGCCCGGTGCCATCGCCGCTGTCAGAACGCCTGCGCGGAACAGATCAGTCGGCACCGATAGGGCAGAGCCCATCAGCCACACAATCGCAGGGTGCACCACCAGCGCGATCAGGCAGACCATGGCGATGGCCTTCATGTCTCCCTCGGGCTTGTACTGGATCAATACGCCCCCCAGTGCGAATAGCGCGGCGGGCAGGGCCGCGCGCACGACAAGCGACAGGGCATCATCCACGACCGATGGTATAGCAAGGCCGCTCAGGTTCACTGCGAAACCTGCCAGAATGCCGATGACCAGCGGATTGTGAAACATCGCCCGCCCGATGGAACGCGTTAGTGCAAGGCCGCTTTGCCCACGGTTGCGCACGAACTCCATCACAGTGATCCCCAGCCCGTAGCAAAAGGGCGAGTGTATAGCGATGATCATGTAGTTGCCGGTCAGACTGTCTGCCCCGTAGGCGCGTTCTGATATCGGCAGGCCCAGCAGAACAGAGTTGGAGAACAGGCAGCAAAAGCCGATCGCGACGCAATCCTCCCAGTCACGCTTGAAAAACAGGCGCGCGCCAAAGGTGCCAAGGGCAAAACAGATTGCCGCCCCGATGTAAAAGCTGAACAACAGCCCCGCGTCAAAAGAGGCGCCTAAATCAAGGTTCGCGATGGCCTGAAACAGCAGGCAGGGCACTGCAAAGCTTTGGGCGAAGCGCAGGACACCATCCACACCCGACACCGGAAAATAGCCTTTCCACACCGAGAAGTAGCCAAATCCGATTACCAGAAAAACTGGCAGGATAACGTCTAAGAGGGTTTGCATAATCGCGGTTCCAGGCAGCGGTATAAGGTCTGCCTGCACCGCTTCGTGCAGACGAAAAGTGGGGCGGTGGATCAGGTAAGATCAAATTCCAATCGCATCCCGTCATAGGCGGGTTCGATGTGATCTGGCGTTTCGGTCATCAGGGTCGCGTAGTCGAGATCGTTGTGCATGTTTGTCAGAACGGCCTGTGTCGGCTCCATCCTTTCGATCCACTCAAGTGTCTGTTCCAGATGGCTGTGCGTTGGATGCGGATCGCGGCGCAGGGCATCCACGATCCAGCAGCGCAGCCCCTCAACGTGGTGCCATATGTGATCCGGTATGCTGGCCACATCCGGCAGATACGCGACGCCGTTAAAGCGAAAGCCCAAGGCATCCATGCCGCCATGCGGCACCAGAAACGGGACAAAGCGCAACTCGCCACCCGGACCATTCACCACCACATCGCCCTCCATCAGGTTCATATCCAGAATTGGGGGGTACATTGATCCCTGGGGTTGGACAAAAGCGTAGCCAAACCGGTCCATCAGGGCATCATGGGTTGGTTGATCCGCCCAGACAGGCAGGCGCGCGCGCATGTTAATAACGATCATCCGCAGATCATCCATGCCGTGCACATGATCCGCGTGGGCATGGGTGTACAAAACCGCATCCAGACGTCCGACACCGGCGTCCAGCAACTGGCTGCGCATGTCCGGTGATGTGTCGATCAAGACCGAAGTCGTGCCAGCATCGCTGATCCGCTCAACCAACGCCGAGCAGCGGCTGCGCCTGTTACGGGGTTCCTCCGGATCACACGCCCCCCAAAGCCCGCCAAGGCGCGGCACCCCGCCTGATGACCCGCATCCAAGAATGGTAACGCGCATCTTATCCGTCATTGGGGAGCCTCATATGCGGCAACTTTTGTGAATAGGCGTTCAAAATTGGCCTCGGACCGGGCGGCAAAATCGGCGTAGTTGATGCCGAATGTCTCAGCCGCGCGGCGCGCGGTATGAGCGGTGAATGCGGGCTCATTGCGTTTGCCGCGGTGGGGCGGCGGCGCAAGATAGGGGCTGTCCGTTTCCACCACAATCCGGTCAAGCGGGGCGGCGGCGAAAATATCGCGAAGCTCCTGGCTTTTTGGAAATGCAGTGATGCCCGACATGCTCAGGTAGAACCCCAGATCAAGTGCTGCCCTAGCCAGTTCCGCAGATGAGGAAAAACAGTGCATGACGCATGTATAAGCGCCGTTCGCATGCTCTTCGCGCAGGATACGCGCCATGTCCTCGTCGGCATCGCGGCTGTGGATGATCAGCGGCAGACCTGTTTCTCGTGCTGCAGCGATATGGATGCGCAGGCTGTCTTGCTGCATCTGCGCGCTTTCGGCGGTATAATGGTAATCAAGGCCGGTTTCGCCAATGCCTACCATCTTGGGATGTTTGGCTATGGTCAGCAGCTGATCCAGCGTTGCCATCGGCTCTGACGCCACACTCATTGGGTGGGTGCCTGCAGCATAGAATACAGGCGCATGGGCCTCTGCAATGGCGCGCACTTCGGGTTCGTTTTTCAGCTTTGTGCAGATGGTGACCATCCGGGCCACGCCAGCCTGTGCCGCGCGGTCAATTACGTCGGGCAGTTCCGCAATCAGTTCGGGAAAGTCGAGGTGACAATGGCTGTCGGTGATGTGGGGTGTATCGGTCATGGGGCTCCGGTGGCGTTGGCAGGATTTGTTAGCGGGGGGCAGCCTTTGCCATCTTTGTAAAGGTATCTAGAACGAGCGCCGCAGGGTCAAGGTTGACCGCAATTCCGTGCCGCGCGCGGGCGCTGATCTCGGCGGCGAGATCGGCCCAGACACGGGCCTGATGTGGATGCGGGGACAGGCGTGCGAGAACGTCGGCTTCGCCCTGTGCGGCTGGTGGCTGTGGCGCGATACCGGTGGCCCCGGTACGGGCAAGGCGGCTTAACAGCAGATCAATGAGGGTGAAAAGCAGGTCGCGCTTTGCCTCACCGCCCTTCGACGCGGCAAGCTCGGCCAGTTTGAGCGCGCGCGCCCGGTCCATGCGGGGCAGTGTATCCAAAAGCCCGACCAGTTCTGCGTACATAGACGCACCGCCCAGCAGAGACAGGCGCATCGCCCCGCCAACTGATCCGCCGGACAAAGCGGCAAGCGCATCTGCATTCGCCGCCTGCACACCTGCCTGTGCCATCGCTTCGGCGACCTCGGCGGCATCCAGCGTGCGTAGGGGCAGCGTGCGACACCGCGAGCGGATCGTAGGCAACAGCCCCGACGGTTGGTGAGAAATCAGGATCAGCACCGCACGGGCAGGCGGTTCCTCCAGCATTTTTAATAGAGCGTTGGCGGCGGTGGTATTCATCAAGTCGGCATCATCAATGATAACAACGCGGTAGCCGCCATCAGGTGCGGACATCTGGAAAAAACCGTTCAGGGCCCGGATGTCATCCGCAACGATTTCCTGCCTCATCTTTTTGGTGGTCGGGTTAATGGTTCGGGTCACATTGCGAATGCGGCCTTCGCCGCCAGAAGCCACCCGCTGTGAAACAGGATGGTCCACAGGAATATCAAGCGTTGTCGGCGGGTCAGGTGCGAACATGCCACCGGTGTCGGGTTCCGGGGTTGCCAGCAAGAAACGCGCGATCTGCCATGCAAGCGTGGCTTTGCCCACGCCACGCGGACCCGTCAGCATCCAAGCGTGATGCAAGCGGCCTGTATTGAAGGCGTCGACAAAGGCGGTTTTCGCCGCCTCCTGTCCGATCAGGCGGGGAGTGTCGCGCGGGTGGGGGGCACCATCTAGGCGTTCCGGTTGTGGGGCTGCTTCATCGCTCATGTCAGCGGTTTAACGGGGATTGGCAGGGTTGGAAATGGGGCGCGGTCGTATCAGCGGAGCAGGGCCTGTATTTTTGGAAATTCCTGCCCGTTCGTTTGGAAAGGCCGTCAGGTTTGCGCTGCCAGTACCGCGTCTGTAGCGGCGCAAATGTCTGCCGCGACAGCGTCAATGTCTTGCCCGCCATCGATCACCCGAAACCGGCCGCTGAATTCTTCGGCCAGGGCCAGAAACCCTGTGCGCATCGCTTCTTGCAGGCTGGTACCAAAGTCCTCGAACCGTTCCTCGGTCCCCTGTCTACCCTTGGCGCGCTTGAGCCCTTCGACAGGGTCCATATCGATCAAGATGGTCAAGTCAGGCTCGACCCCGATCATCAGGGTGTGAAGGCTGTCTACGACACTCCGCAAGTCACCACGGCTAAGGCCTTGATACATGCGTGTACTGTCGGCAAAGCGGTCACAGATCACGATTTTGCCCGCTGCAAGGGCAGGGCGGATGAGGCGCTCCAGATGATCGCGGCGTGCGGCTGTAAACAGCAGTATCTCGGTCTCGGCTGACCAGCGGTCAGGGTCACCCTGCAAAACAAGCGCGCGGATTTCCTCGGCCCCCTTGGACCCACCTGGTTCACGCGTAAGAACAACCTCGTGGCCCTGCGCGCGCAGGTGCTCGGCCAGCCGCGCCACCTGCGTGGATTTGCCGGAACCGTCAATGCCTTCGAAGCTGATGAAAAGCCCTTGCTTGCTCACGAAGCCTCTGGGGCGGGGCCGGCATTGATACGGGCAGCCAGATGTCTGGCCGCTGCCACCACACGGCCGACAAAGCCGTGGCGCATGACGTCACGGTCTGCAATCAGCGGTATCCGCGTTTCGGATAGACCTTCTGGCGTGATGATCAATTCACCGATCTGGTCGCCCTTGGCGATAGGGGCTTTAACGGGACCGTTGTAAACAACTTCGGTTTTCAGGGGTGAAATCGGATTGACGGGCAAGAGCACCGACAGGTCCTCGGCCAGTTCAAGCCCGACAGACGGCTCGGCGCCAATGGCTACTTCGGCCTGAGCGATTTGTGTGCCGGCCTTGCCCAGCTCTGTCTGGGTAAAGCGCCGGAAGGCCCAGTTCGTCACGGCCTCGGATTCAGCTGCGCGGGCTTGCGCGCTTTCCAGTCCGGACAAAACAAAGATGATCCGTCGATCCCCCTGTTTGGCAGACCCGACAAGGCCATAGCCGGCCTCTTCTGTGTGGCCGGTTTTAAGACCATCGGCCCCGATGCCCAGTCCCAAAAGCGGGTTGCGGTTGAACCGGTTGGCGGATTCAGACGGGTCAAACAGAAATTCTTTTTGTGCAAACATCGGGTAATATTGCGGATAGTCTTTGATCAGCTTACCTGCGATCAGCCCCAGATCGCGCATGGACATCCGGTGACCCGCCTTGGGCCAGCCGTTAGAGTTTGTGAAGGTCGAATTCGTCATGCCAAGCTGCTGGGCGCGCATGGTCATCTGACGGGCAAATTTGCTTTCTGTGCCGGCCAAAGCTTCGGCAATCACGACACAAGCGTCATTGCCTGATAGCACGATGATGCCCCGGATCAGATCTTCGACCCGTACCCGTTCACCGGCCTTCAGGAACATTGTCGATCCACCGTATGCCTGCGCTGCCTGAGACACGGGCAATTCCTGGTCAAGATCAAGTATCCCGTTATCGATCGCCTCGAATGCCATATAAAGCGTCATCAGCTTCGACATGGAGGCCGGTGGCAAAGGCTGGTCGGCGTTTTTGGTCATCAAAACTGTGCCGCTGTTGAAATCGAGCACAAATGCCGACGTTGCGCGGGTGTCAAATGCATGGGCACTGACAGATGAGAGCATCAGTGCCAGTGCTGCCAAAGAATGTTTCAGTCCGCGCATATCGGTACCTCTTGGTGTCAGCTGGAAACGGCGTAGGCGTCAGTGAAGCCTTCGGATTTGATGGTCGAAAGGATCTTGGCCTGCTCGGCATTTGTTGCGGCAGGGCCCACCACAACGCGCCAGAAGGTTTTGCCGTTGATTTCGCTTTGCTTGACTGTCGGTGCAAGTCCGGCGCCGCGCATCTGCTTGGCGGCACGTTCGGCATTTGCCTCAATGCTGAAAATACCGATTTGGATAAACGGCTTGGACAGGCGGGATGCCTGAACTGGTGCCGCCGGGGCCGGGGGCGGTGTCGGCGCCGCCGCAGCAATCGCGGCTTCCGCGGTTGCTGCTACGGGATCAAGCGGTGCTGACGTCACATCAGGCGCGGCCTGAACCATCGCATCGGCTTCTGTAATAACAGGTTCTTCGGATTGTTCCTGAACCTTGCGCAGGGCGGTGACATTCAGCTTTTCCGGTGCCCCTGCAAGGATACCAAGAGAGGCTGCCGCATCTGATGAGATTTGCAAACTTGGACCGGGAATATCCCGTTCACGGCGGAAAAGAGCGCCGACAACAAATTTGCCATTGGTCTGGTTGCGGATAATGACCCGTTCTGGTTCGTCTACATCCGGATGTGCGACCCAAACGCCACCAAGGCTGGGCCGTCCATCCCACAGGCCCTCGTCTGTGACAGAGAAGATTTCAGGCGCTTCGACATCACGTTCGATTGTCGGGCCACTGGCAGCCGCAGCCAATGCGACATTGCTGTCACCTTTAGCCGTCGGCAGGGCGAATTTCCCTTGTTCGTCACAGCCGGTCAATAAAGCGGAAACCACAAGCGTACCTGCCAAAGCATACACGCGGCGGCCGTGAAGCGCCTTGCCCAGACCTGATTTGAATTGACTGCCCATAATCCCTCGTCCTTGCCTGCGTGCGCGCCCGTTTGAATGGCACGCATCTAACCCCCTTTGCGGGGCATTTGCGGCACTCTAACGTGCCAAAGCCCTGCACGACAAGAGATGCCCGACTGCATCGGCAATTTTCCCCGCTGCCCCGCGTGAATTTTGCCCGATTGCAGAATCATTTCCAGGCATTTAGGAAGCCCGCACTGCGGAGGTTTGGCAGAGTGGTCGATTGCACCGGTCTTGAAAACCGACGGGCGTGAGAGCGTCCCCAGGGTTCGAATCCCTGAGCCTCCGCCAGTCCACACAATTTTATGATTTTAAATCAATGAGGTATGTGAGGTATTTCTTTCGAAAGCCCACATTTGAGCCCACACTTTGAATGAGCTGTGGTTGGCTCATATCGTACCATATTGGACAAAGCACTATGGCTTTCAGCGTACTCACGGCCCGGACCTGCCGTTCATCGCCAATATCAATCGCTGTTGTGCGGCCCGTCGCAGCGGACTTTCGCTGCAGCTACAAAATCTCAGGTACGCGAACTTAAAGTCTGCGGGACTTTCCCGATCTTCGCCTTGATTGGCTTAATCGTCGTTGTCGGCGCAGCTTTCGCCTTCCTGACATTCGTCTATCTCGCAGCATTTTGCCTTTGAACTCGCTGCTCAGTGGGACAAATCAACCACTGGACAGTTCATCATTTCATTTTGCGGATAGGTAAAACTTCCTCACACATCCCCGATGTCAAGAAATCACCTGATGGCAAAAAAAAGACGAGTTCACCCCTTGCCAAACAGCTTAAATCTGGACTTTCCGACTTTGGGCTTGGCGCCGAACTGGACACCGCATTCCTTAAAGAAACTGCGCACCTGTGGGGTGAGAAGACCGCGTCCAGCAGCGTTTTGCGGCAAGCCAAATCCGCCGCCATAGTTAATCTCGACGATCACTGGGCCGTCTTTAGTGATTGCGATGTCAGTCGATTGATACCGGATCGGCGCAAAGAGCCGTGCCGCGCGTTCATTCAACTCGCGTAATGCGTCCCAATGGGGCAGTCTCTTGCCCATCCAGCCCGCAAGTGTGGGGTGGTCTTAAAGAAAAACTATTTCGGGACCACTGCGGGTCACCACGGTTTTGATCTCGCCGGTTTCGGTGTCTATTTCACAGGCAATGTTTCCGCCGCGCCAGAGCGTGTCGGCAATCTGGTCTCCTTGCGGCATGGAGATGACCGCGAACGGGCATTCGACACGGTCGGTTTGCACCAGATTGACCATGCGAATGGTGGCGAGCGCTGAACAAAAAGGCGCGATATCTTCATGATTTTCAAGGTTTACTTGAAGCAGGTAGGCGTTATCACCCAAAAATGAGGTCATGAAATCTGCATGTGTCATCGGTGCCTGCCCAACACATGAGATATGGGTTTGATCGGCGTCTTTGACGCTGAAGGCGCCAAAGCTGACCATGCCGTCAACAATCTTGCCAAAGAGTTTCGTGTTGCCAAGGCTGAGGATCAAATTGCGCAAATCTTCGGGGTTCGAGATTTTTTGCACTCCAGGATAGAGGCGCGGTGAGGTGTCGATCACGGCTACGGTCTCGGGTGCGGAGGCACCGCCAGCATTCAGGATTGTTCCTGCTAGAATTTTGTCTTCTGCGGCACTGCTCCAACCCTGGTTGTTGCAGGCATGGGCGATAGGCCAATGAAGCGAGTTCGAGATGAATTGCGCGCGCTGATCTTCGGTGTAGCGATCCTCGTAAAAGAGGCCCCACCGGATGTATTCAGAAATATTTATTTTGGCGTCGCTGCTCGAAATTCGGGAGAACTCCATCCCCAGTTTGACTGGTGAGCGGCCTGTTTTATTTGCGGCATAGGCCAACATGTCGCTTAGCTTGCCATTGTCTACCTGCGCGAATGCTGCCTTGTCTTTTTCTGCTGCTGTGATGGGTGTTTGAATAGTCATGTGAGCCTCTTAAAGCTGTCGAAATCGCAAGAGTGTAGCCGATATAGAAACAGATATTTGAAAAGGGTGACCAAATTGGGGCGAGACAGGTTTTCGAACGTTTGGGTTTTACAGGAACACTGTGCTGAGTGGGAGCTAAAGGTCTCGTTTCCCCAGGTCTATGCTTGCGCAGCGAACTTCCGCTTCCCGCCCCTCGTGTAGGTCTCTGCTATCGGCCCATAAGATACATCCTGAAACACAGGTGCAGTCACGCGCTCCTTGATGCTTCCGATCGAGCCATATGTGTCCATGATCCTCTACAAAAGCGTATTGTCGGAGCGTTTGCCTAAGAAAGGATTACTCTGCAGGAGCTTCCACTCTCTTGTCGCCGCCCACAATTGTGTCCGGTAGTACAAATGCAACCAGCACGAACACCGCACCGATCACAATCCCAAGCACGTCACCGGAGATGGCCATCAGGCCAGCATAAGGCGATCCCGGCACCGTCCCAAGCGTGACCTTGCCACCCGCCAAATCGTCAAGCAGACCAGAGGCTTTCCAAAACGGATATGTAACCATATAGGCCGCTGCCCCCAACAATCCGCCAGCAATGAAGAACAGCGCATCCTTTCGGCCTGTTGCCGCCGCGCAGACGCCCGTGCCCGGACAGTATCCTGAAGCCGCCCAGCCAGCACCCAGCATCAACCCGCCGATAAACACGCCGATGTAAGCTGCTTTCACCGACATATGGCCCACTTCGACCAGCCCCAGCATCTGGCCACCGAACATTAGTATTGATCCAACGCCGATCGCCAGCAGGATCGTCTTCATCAGGTGCAACCGCCGCAGCGTGAGCATCCCACCGATCCAGTTCGGGTTCGTCGCGCCAATCCGGTCCAATAGGGCTCCGAACGCCGCACCAATCACAATAGCAAGAATAATGGATGTCATGGCTTAACCCCTTCTATAAATTAACATTGCAGTGGGAATGGCGGCAACAAAAGCGCCTGTTGCAAAGATATAACCCGACAGCGCGGTCTGCATCATGCCCGACATCATATGGCCCGAGGTACAGCCGCCAGCAAGACGCGCACCATAAAGCACAACAAGCCCACCAAGAAAGGCAACGGCATAGCGCTTCATCGGCGTGTCACCATAATTCTCGCGCCAGATCGCCGGGGCCGTCCGCTCAGCCAAGTCGATCCCGCCGCGCAGCCACGCCGATAAAAAGGCCCCCGCGGCCATGGCGAGTACGAAGACAAAGCTGTAATTTAACGGGTTGGCAGCGCTTTTTGCGTATTTACCACTCGATTTCGCCATATATGCGTTGGTGGAGGAATAGCCCTCGTCTGTCTGGGTGATGAAATCAGAATTCACTACATCTGCAATGATCCCGTCAAGAATAACAAACTGCGTTGACACACCAATGGGCTTAACCAGCAACACGGCGGCGAAAAACACCAACCCGAGCAACATCCCCCCAATCTTCCAATTCAATATCATCTGCTTCACTCCTACACATTCCAATTTTAGAATATAGAGAAGTTACCGTAATTGATTTGATCTATATCAATCACACCGGGCTAAGTCGTAGGTTGTCCGATAATGCTCAATTTAAAGAGGCACTCAGTAGTACACCCGTAAACTTCCCCCGCCACTGGTTCTGACTGTCCGTCGTGAGATCGTTTCAAAACTTCACGGCGCTTAAGGATCCGTATGGGGAGCATGATTTTGTCTTGCTCACTGTGCGCGACATGAAGTTCTACTGGAAGATTGATTGCTTTGACCGCAACCTAATCAACCACTCACCGGATCCGACCGACACAAAGCTAACTGTGCGGGTTATGACAATCATGCGGACCGAGGAATATTAGCCGCGCCCCAGTAGCGTCATTGGCACCTTTAGTGGGGGCACGCGAATGAACGCAAAGCGCCTCCGAACAAAATTCCGGAGGCGGTGCTGTGTGCAGTGGTCTGCGTGTCTGCGTCAAACGATAGCGAGATCGAAAATACTGATCGTCTGGTCGTCGAAGGCGAAGTTTTCGACGTTGGTGAAGCGATCAAAACCGTCTGCGCCGTTGGTGTTCACCTCGGTGCGTGAGATGCGCGAGATGCCGTAGTCGGCGAAATTGCCGTCAAGCACTGCAAAATCGGAGCCTGCGCCGCCGTCGATCACATCATTGCCCGTACCGCCCTTGAGGTAGTCTGTCCCGCCGTAGCCGAAGATGAAATCATCCCCCGCCAACCCGTTGAGATTGTTACGCTGCTCACTACCCGTCAGCGTGTCAGCAAAATTTGTGCCCACAAGGTTCTCGATGCTGAAATACAGATCCAGCGCCGCGTCGCCCGCTGTGCCGCGACCCGTTTCCTCGCCGCCGACGCGCGCGCCGTTGCGCAAGCTCGCTGAGACGCCCGAGATCGAGTTGTAGTAGGTCACCGTGTCACTGCCATCGCCGCCAAAGTAGCGCTCGCGCCCGCCGGTGGAGCCGACGAACCAGTCAAAATCGCCCAAACCACGGAAGTCATTCTCGTTCTCGTCGCCATAGAACACGTCTTGGCGGCCAGAGCCGGTCACCCGCTCAATGCTGACATACTCGTGGCCTGCCGCGAGGTTGGTGTTGTTGGAGGGGTCGTTGAGATCGACGACCACTCCCGTGACCTCGCCGTTTGGCGGAGGCGCGCCACCGGGGTTGAACGGATCGGCGGTGTTGACCGCATCGCTCTGCCAGTCGACGTAAGAAATCATGTCGTTGCCGGTGCCACCGTCCATCGTGTCGTTGCCGGTGGTCGCGGTGAACCAGTCGAAATCGCCCAGACCCCGCAACTCGTTATCGCCCGCATCGCCCTTGATCCGGTCGGCAAAGATCGTACCGGTCACGCGCTCAACGTTGCTGATGGTATAGACGTCCTTGCCAGAGGTGATCGCCGTCCCCTCCGTCAGATCGAGGTCCAGACGGTACTGCACATTCGTGCGGCTCGGTGTTTCGGCGAGCGTGACAAAGCTGATCATATCGTTGCCGCTGCCACCGTCGATCGTGTCAGACCCTGCGCCGGGTGTGATCCAATCCCCACCCGCGCCTGCGTTGATCAGTTCGGACGCATCTGTTCCGTTCACATTCTCGGCTGCGTCAGTGCCCGAGACGCCTGAAAAAAAGTGCGCTAGCGCTTCGGCCCACGACAACTTGACGTCAGTGAAGGCCAACACTTCAACATCATCCCGGACAGAGTCGCGTCCTTCGAAGGATTGTAGCACAAGATTGGAGCCCTCAAGACGACCGCTCACACTGGCGAGGGCCACATTAAACCGCACCGTGTCAGTTCCCGCACCGCCGATCAGGAGATCGTCCCCAGTTCCCCCTGTGAAGATATTGTTATCATCGTCGCCCGCGAGTACATCTCCGAATGCCGATCCTACAACATTGTCTATGCCAGTAAGGCTAAGCATCTCTTCACCGGAAGTTGCCGTGCTCGTTGCCAAATTAAGAGTAACCCCCGAGGCGCGACCCGAAAAAATCACAAGATCGTATCCTAAACCACCGATCAGCGTGTCGTTTCCTTCGGCAGAAATGTAGACATTGTTCTTCGCATCGCTCTGTGGATTTTGCTGCTCGCCGCCTACAAGTAAATCGTCGCCCGCTCCGCCGTCTAACGTATCTGAGTCCCGACCACCATAAAGCGTGTCGTCGCCATCACCTCCGTAGAGTTCGTCCTCTTTTTCATCGCCCCAAAGCGTATCGGCACCGGCATCCCCAAAAAGCGTATCATCACCGTAGGCTCCAGAAATTCCTTCAGCCTGAGTCGTGCCATACAGTGCATCATCTGCGATGGTACCATAGATGTCAGGCCCCCGACCAAGATGCAGGATCTCATCATAGACCAATGTGACGTCTTTGAAGCGGAATTCCTCGACATCGTCGTAAATCTTGATCTTTTGACCCGAAAATATTCGGAAACCTTCAGGGTCCGTGATCACCCCCTCAAGAAGGATATAATCGGCTGCTGCGAAAGAAAAAACGCTACTGGAGAAGTCGAAATTAAAGCTGACCCAATCGTGACCTTCGCCGCCATGAACTTCATCATATTTTTTCGCAGTAAAACCGTTATCGAGCGCGTTGCCGAAGAACCTGTCACCAGAGTTTAACGTCCTTCTCGTTTCGGTGGTCGACACAGCTTCAAAATTCTCAAAGCGTTGGAGGATATTTCCGCCTCCGTCCCGCACAACACCCAATCCGTTATCTGTCAGGAGTATGTCGCCACGATAATGGATAGCAATCGTGTCAAAACCATCACCGCCGTCAACAGTGTCATCCCCCCTGCCGGAATCAATAAAATTATTGCCAACACTACCCTGGATTCTGTCGTTGCCGGCGCCGGTGACAACGTTTTCGATTGAAATCATCGACACTCCAGATCCGTTTTGCGCTTCTAAGTCGACCACGAGGCCGAATGCGGGCTCGCTCCGGCTGAAACTGTAGACAAGAGTGTCACTTCCATTGCCGCCTCTGATGTTAGTCATGTCGTCAGAACTAGCGGAGACAAAAACTCTGTCATCGCCGTCACCTAGATCGATCGTTTCGGCTTTGACGTAAACTACGTCGTTACCATTTCCGGTCGAGAGAACAGTTCCTGGCAGTGAAAAGAAACTGCCATAAACTGCATCATTCTCCGAGGAGGTCTTTATGTGACGATTTGCTACGCTCCCATTCAGGTTCCATGTCACTGCCACGTCAAGGCTGGAAAAGCTCCAGCCAGAATAATCGACATCCTGTGCCAGTGAATCGAGAGAAACGGTAAGTTCCAGCTCTTCTCGAAAGTCGCCGCTGGTCGTGAAATGAATGGTGTTGTCGGGGATCAGGTAAATTGTCCTTAGGTCGTCGCCATAGTGATTTCCATCCGCGCCGACGAACCGGAGAATCTGGGAATATTCCCGAACCTCCTCTAGCACGATTGTTTCAATATTTTGGGGGTCGATGTAATATCCCGACAATCGTCTTTCGCCATCATATCTGATGAAGGAACCCGTATCCTCAAGCACAATTGTGTCGTCATCCGCGCCGCCATCGACAAGCGCGGCAATAGCTCTGAAGCCATCACTTAGACCTGTGAGCCCCGGAATGAATATGTCGTTCCCATTGTCCCCGTACGCCGCTGCGAACCCTCCACTAATCACGTCAGCGCCGTCACCACCCCATGCACGGCTCGTTGGCTGGTTTGAGTAGCCACCGGCCCGAACGATCGCGATCAAATCCTCCCCTGCACCTCCATGGATGTCGCCGCGTACTTGGGCAAAACTATCGTTACCTGCTTCACCGTAGATCACAACGACCGGGCTGTAAGCTGTCCCAATATTCGAAAAGCTATCGTTTCCGTCACCACCTAGAATAATAGGAGCCCAACTTGTCGCGAGGCTGTCGTCGCCCCCTGCGAGGTCAATCAGAGTATTGGCGCGGATGTTAGTGAGGACTTCGGCTCCATCCGCTCCACGGAACTCGTCCACGGTCAGATCGACACTCGTTCCCGCCCATAAAACTGAGACGCTCTGTCCTGAGGATACAAGATCTCCACTCGCATCCGTCCAGCGATAGGTCAGAAAAGACCTGCCGACGCTATCGAATACCTCAATTTTTGAGAATTCACCGAGCAGTGGCTCACCCCCATGATAAACGAATCCTGAGCCAGTGACTTCAATTTTGAAACCCGCATAATCACCGGTTTCTACCAACATACCGAAGTTCGAGGGATTCAAGTCTACAAGAGACCGCTTCGCATCCAACAGAATTTGAAGGTTAGGGCCCTGCTCAAGTTCGGCTTGGGTGAAGTCAGCAAATGATGGCATTACAAATCCTTTTAACCTAGGCGCAAACACTATTCTTGCACGTAAAGTATTTCAATAATTTAACAATTTTGTAATTTTAACCACTTTTGGTTTTTAAATGCTGGCATTACTTTCATGAAAGCGGAAGTATTCCACGTCGGTGTGACGGTCGAAGCCATCCGCGCCGTTGGTGTTCACCACGTTGCGCGAGATGCCGTAATCCGCGCGGTGGCAGTCAAAGACCACGTAATCCGACCCCGCGCCGCCGTAGATCACATCCTTGCTGGTGCCGCCGTTCATCACGTCGATCTCGCCATAGCCGAAGATAAACTCATCGCCCGCTAACCCATTAAAATTTTCCGCCCCTCATTGCCAGTCGGGCTGTCGGCATATTTTGTGCTCACTTGGTTCTTGATAATGTTTGATCAGAATATGGGAAAATAGAAATCAGGCAAAGTTCAATATTCGGTAGACTTGCATGCGTGAGCAACCGACCTGCGTGGCGATCTCGGTCGGTGTCAGGCCACTTTGCTTGAGGCCGAGCACCTTATCTCGGTCGATCCGCCTTTGGCCTCCTTTGTACACGCCATTCGTTTTTGCGCGTTGGATGCCGTCAAGCTGGCGGTTTTTAATGAAGCGGCGTTCCATTTGGGCGACCATGCAAAGCACTGTGATGACAAGGTGACCCATATCGCCCTGTTTTGACACATATGGGTCGAGCACTGTCACAAACGCCCCTTTTTGCTCAACCTCGTGAATTATATTCAAGACGTCACGCGTATCGCGCCCCAGCCGATCAACAATCAGTTCGTCATCGGGCCGGAGAAAGTCGATGACCGTTTTAAGCTCGTCCCGTCCATCGCGGCTGGCACCAGACAGTTTTTCGGATCTGATGATCCCACAGCCTTGCGCTATTAGTTTGGCAAGCTGGATGTCTAAATCCTGGTCAGTGCTGCTGACCCTCGCATAACCGATTTTTGTCATGTGTCACCTCAGGGTTTAGACCCAAGGCTAAAGTGTCACATATAGTCGCTGTCGACCCAGATGTTACGTTGAAGAGCGCTGTTAGGTTACGTCACAGCAGGGTATGCCTTGATGTTACTAGTGTAACGGCGCTGGTTGACACCAAGGGCGGGGAGCGGACATTCGCTGCAGTCTGCGCCATAGTCTGCTACGCGGACGAAGCTGCCGTAGACCGTGTGCTTATCAATGGCTGCTTCTGCGATTTTCGACCATTGCCCCATGAGCCATTTGAGTGCCTAAATGCAACGGCACATTCCAACATAGTGGCTCATGGCATGGGCACGTCAGTCGTGAATTTCGGCACGGAGTATCCGGCCTGTACAGCGGGGCGGGCGGCGATGCGCAGGTACCAGTCTTTGACATTCGGGAAAGCGTTCAGATCAACCTCTTGCCATTCAAACCGTGACACCCACGGCCAGCAGGCCATATCAGCGATCGAATACATGCCGCGCCCGATCCCTGCGATGTAGTCACGACCCTCTAGCCGTCTGTCCAACACGCCGTACAAACGCAACGCCTCAGCGCTGTATCGTTCCTCAGCATAAGCAGATTTGCCTTTGTTATATTTCACAAAGTGGTGCGTTTGGCCCAACATCGGGCCTAGGCCCCCCATTTGCCACATCAGCCATTCCACCATGCGCCAGTACTCGTCACCGTCACATTGGAATTGACCGTATTTATCGGCGAGGTACATCATGATCGCGCCGGTCTCCATCATCTGGATGCCTGTGTCGTGATCCACAATCGCGGGGATGCGGTTGTTAGGTGCGATCTTTAGGAAATCGGGTGCGAATTGCTCGTCCTTGGTGATGTCGATCGCGTGGGCGGCATAAGGCACGCCCAACTCTTCGAGCAGGATCGATACCTTGCGGCCGTTGGGCGTGGTCCAAGTGTAGAGGTCAATCATGGTGTGGTCCTTTGTTTGGGATCAAACGGTATCAATACGGTAGCCGGATCGCGGGAAGTGGACGCAGACTGTGCCAACATCATCCGCTGTGCGCTCAATCGTGACTGTTTCGGCATCGGCGTAGCGCAGTGAACCTGCAACAGGCTGTTCGCCGCCATTTACGTCGGGGGTGACAGTGACGGATTGCCCGACGATCAGGCCTTGCGGTTCGTTTGGCGCCACGCCCGTCGCCGCAAGGGGCAGGTGCGATTTTGCCTGCTCAGTCGCGTCTTGGGGGGCCATTGGTCGATATGTCCCGTGCCCGATGGCGCGGACATTGTCCTCCCATCGCACGAGGTTGGTGAACTCTGACAAAAATGACGGCCCACCCGACCAGCGCCCTCGCAAGAACCAGACGACATGGTAAAACTGCGCATCAATCGCGGATGCGTCCGGCCCGAGCAAGAAATCACGCCCATCCGCTAGTTGCGCATCCAGCCATGACAGTGGTGCGCGCACTTGGGCTACAAGATGGGGCAGGTCGGCGTTGGCTTTCTTAAGCCCTGCGGCCCAGTCTTCGCCTAGATATAACCGCCCACGATCTGCGGCGAAATCTTTGTCTAGACTGTCACCTGCGGACCCAAGAACATGCCGAACGGTTAGATCGAAAAGCGCCCCGTCGGTCCAGCGGCTGAGGCACCACATCAACCCCTGATCGGCGGTGGGCATGAAGCTGGGCGACGGATACCGGCGCTCAAGTTCACGAATAATGCATTGACTGTCGCAATAGATGTCCGCGCCAATCTGCACCACAGGCGTGCGCCGATAACCACCGGTCAGCGCGGTCAGGTTTGGCTTTGGCGGTAGGCGCGGAATTTCAACGCTGCGCCACGCCAGCCCCTTGATACCAAACGCAACGCGTACCTTTTCGGCAACGGGCGACTGGGGGTATGCGTGGAGGATGATCTCGGAGCTTGGGTTGGACACGGGCGGATTCCTCAGGTTTGAATTTCATGCATTCGGGGACCACGACGGGATAGGCATGCATCCCGATCTGGGAGTTGCGCAGCATATCTGCCAGATTGGTGTGCTGGGCCTTAAGGGCTGAAAGACTGAACACAGATAGGTTCCCCTCGTGGGGTTATGTCGATGCGACCAACGCCAACCCCTGCACGTCTTTGACGAGGGTGGGCTGAACATCGGTCAGATAATTGAAGTTGATAAGCGCAAGGCGGGCGTGTTCGCGCACCAATGCCTCTGCGCGCGCGCCTTCGCGGTTTGTGATGGCTTCCAGGATCGCGCGGTGTTGGCGCTGAGCATAGCGCAAAGAATCCTGAAAATCAGGGATCGCGGCCTGTTCGCTGAGGAATGCGGAGGGTGAAGCAAGAGGCAGCAGGCTCATCCTTTCAATCTCACGCCGGATAAGTGCGCTGCCCGAAAACTTCGCCAAAAGCGCGTGGAATTTCGCGTTACGGCGCACATAGCATTCAAAATTCACACCGTCCGAGGCCTTTAAGGCGCGATCAATACCTTCCAATGCATCATTTGCTTGGCCCAGCAAATCAGCGCTTACGCCGCGCTCGGCGGCCATGCGCGCTGCGGTGCCTTCAATGACGCCGCGCAATTCGATCGCATCAGCAATGTCGTCGCGGGTAAATGTTGCGACACGGCAGCCGCCAGTCTCGATCCGTTCCAACAGTCCTTCGGCGACAAGTCGGTCCATTGCCTGACGCAACGGAGTGCGCGACGTCCCAAGCTGTTTTGCAACTGCGACCTCGGGCAAGCGCTGCCCGCCCTCAAACTCGCCGTTTATCACCAGGGAACGCAATCCAAAGAGGGCGCGGTCAAGCTGGCTGAGGTTTCCAATGGACACAAAGTAATCCTAGCGGTTTGGTTCGGCAGGTGCCGAGCGGTCTGAGCTTAGATTGTATACAGAATTTGAATCTGACAAGTGAGTCGGTCCCGATTTGAGCTAAATTCGACAATTTCGTGCAAAAAGATGTATACAATTGGTGTTGGGTACACTGTTCTGAAATTAATTTGCATCACGAATTAGCCGCTGCGAAACGCCCTCCCGTGCCTTGGAATTGGACAAAATTCTTGACCAAATCGCAGAGCTTGACAGCCGAGCAAACCGAGTAAATTCAAGGAATTGCGCCCGGGTTTGTGACATTCATGAACTGTACCCACCGGCTTGCTGTCCAAAACAAGTTAGCGCGAACAGGTCAGGCCATGACCGATCCACCACATACGGACGAGCAAATGAAATGCTTGTTTAGAAAAAAACTTGTTCTTAGGGTTCTATTGATTGGGGGATAATGCGCCGCTGAGGGCCGCACTGGGAGGGTGCGTTTCTTTGCAAATTGGGCAGTCCCTCAAATCTGAAAATGAACCGATACATTGCTCCTGCTTGTTGGAGTGATTGATCGTCATTCCTTGGGAGGAACTATGAAAGATACAATAAACCGCAGAAAATTTCTGCGCGGGTCGGCTGTTGCCGGCGCCGCAGCATTGGCCACACCCGCAATTGCAGAAAGCCACGGTACAACGATCAAGATGCAGGCAGCCTGGGGCGGCGGTATCTTCCTTGAGAACGCACAGTCCTTTGCGGCACGCGTCAACGAAATGTCTGGCGGGTCTTTGACAATCGAAGTTCTGTCCGTGGACTCCGTTGTGAAGACATCCCAGATGCAAGACGCGGTTCACCGCGGCGTTCTGGATGCGGCACATTACGTATCCGCATATTGGTACGGCAAATCGAAATCCGCATCTCTGTTCGGCACAGGTCCTTGTTTTGGCTGGTCTTCACAGGAAATGCTCGGCTGGATCCACGCTGGTGGTGGTCAAGAACTGTTTGACGAACTGATGGAAGACTTGCAGCTGAACGTTGTGTCCTTCTTCAACTCGCCTATGCCAGCCCAGCCGCTTGGCTGGTTCTCTGAAGCGATTACCGATGCGTCCCAGATGAACGGTCTAAAGTACCGCACAGTTGGTCTGGCCGCGGACGTTATGCTGGAAATGGGCATGTCTGTTGTTCAACTTCCTGGTGGCGAAATCCAGCCTGCAATGAAATCCGGCCTGATCGATGCGGCCGAATTCAACAATCCGACATCTGACCGTGACTTCGGTATGCAGGATGTGTCCAAAGACTACATGCTAGCATCCTACCACCAGAGCCAAGAGTGCTTTGAGGTTACGATCAACAAAGACGTCTGGAACGGTTTGTCGCCCGAACATCAGGCGATCATCCGCAACGCATCTATGGCGGAAAACTCCGGCTTCTATTGGGGCAACACAAAGCGTTACTCCGATGACCTGATCAAGCTTCAGGAACAGGACGGCGTGAACGTTCACCGCACTCCACAGGCTGTTCTCGAAGCTCAGCTGGCGGCATGGGACACGGTTGCTGACCGCATCGCAAGCGAGGATCCGTTCTTTGCACGCGTGATGGAATCCCAGAAGACCTACGCCAAAGAAGTGATGGGTTACCTGAATCTCAACCAGCCTGACTACAAACTGGCATACGATCATTACTTCGCTTAATTGCGAATTGGTTTAACAATGTCCGGGTGCCTTATTGGCGCCCGGGCATTGTGCACTTGAAATCACTATGGCCGGGCCGCAAAGAATGCCCGCCTGATCTGTGAGGGGAGCAACAGTCACATGAAATTTGTCCATGCAATTGAAGGTCTTAGCCTTTGGGTCGGTCGCGCCTTTGGCTGGTGTATCCTGATCCTGACATTGTCCGTGTCCTACGAGGTTTTTGTGCGATACGTCCTCAACTCGCCCACTGTCTGGGCGTTTGACATGATGATCCAAATGTATGGCGCTTTGTTCTTGATGTGCGGGGCTTACGCCTTGGCCCAAGACACCCATGTGCGAGCCGACGTGTTGTACCGTTTGTTTCCAGTAAAAGTTCAGGCGTCATTGGATTTTGTCCTTTATTTCCTTTTCTTCTTCCCCGGTGTGCTCGCGCTTGCATGGTACGGCTGGGAAATTGCATCTGACAGCTGGCGCTACAAAGAAGTGAGCTTTAACAGCCCCGCCAGTATCCAGATATATTTCTTCAAATCATTGATCCCAATGGCCGGTTTCTTGCTCATGTTCCAAGGCGTGGCAGAACTGGTGCGCTGTGTGATGGCGTTCCGTACGGGTGTGTGGCCCGAGCGGCTGGTCGATGTTCGTGAGACCGAAGACATTCTGTCGGACGCCGATCTTGAAACGATCAGCTCCTTCGCCCGTGACAACAACAAATAGCCCCAAGCGCTTCTAGAAAGATAAAAAGATGACAAACCCCGAAGTCGCGCTGATGATGTTGGCGCTGTTTATTGTTCTGGTTCTCCTTGGTTTTCCGATTGCCTTTACGCTGCTCGCGATGGGTGTCGCGTTTGGCTATTATGCCTACCACCGTGAGGGATCGGTTGAGGTCTTCAGCGACATTTTCAACAACAACATCTTCTACCTGGTGAACCAGAACACTTATTCAGTCATGGAAAACCCGATCCTCGTGGCGATCCCGTTGTTTTTGTTCATGGGGTATGTCGTGGAACGAGCGAACATCGTCGATAAGTTGTTCTTCTCGCTCTATATGGCGGCGCGGAACCTGCCTGGTTCACTAGCGATTGCGGCCTTGCTCACCTGCGCGGTGTTCTCGACAGCCTCCGGCATCGTAGGCGCGGTTGTGACGTTGATGGGCTTGCTGGCCTTCCCCGCGATGGCAAACGCCAACTACGACAAAAGCTTTGCCGCGGGTGTGATTTGTGCGGGCGGGACATTGGGAATTCTGATCCCGCCGTCGATTATGTTGATCGTTTATGCCGCGATTGCGGACCTGTCCCCGCTGCGCCTCTATGCGGCTGCAGTCTTCCCGGGATTGTTGCTGGCAGGCCTTTATATCGTCTATGTTATCGTGCGCGTGTACTTTAACCCTGCATTGGCGCCAAAGCCGACGATGGAAAACCCACCCCCGCCGCGCGAAATCTATCTTGATCTATTAAAATCTTTTGTCCCATTGACCGTGTTGATCGCATTGGTTCTGGGTTCGATCCTTGGTGGTCTGGCCACGCCTGCCGAAGCTGCTGCAATGGGCGCTCTTGGTGGCATGGTCTTGGCGGTTCTGTACCGTTCGATGACATGGACCAAGCTGAAAGAAAGCGTGTTCCTGACGGCCAAAGCCACCGCAATGGTCTGTTGGCTATTCGTCGGGTCATGGACCTTTGCGTCGGTGTTTTCCTACCTCGGTGGCCACGACATTATCGCTGATTTTGTTGGCGGTTTGGACATGGAGCCATGGCAGTTCTTGATCCTTGCACAGCTGATCATCTTCTTGCTGGGCTGGCCGCTGGAATGGTCCGAGATCCTGATCATCTTTGTGCCGATCTTCCTGCCACTTCTCGAAGTGTTCGGTGTGAACCCATATTTCTTTGCGATGCTGATCGCGTTGAACCTGCAAACGTCGTTCCTGACCCCGCCCATGGCCATGTCGGCCTATTATCTAAAAGGGGTGCTAAAAAACCAGATCGAGCTGATGGAAATTTTTCGTGGCATTATGCCTTACCTCGGGATTGTGATCCTGACGATGTGCTTGATGTATGCATTCCCCGGTATCGCGCTGTGGTTCCCTGACTACCTCTTCGGACCCTACATCCCGTGATCAAGAACAGCTACACCTTAACAGCATCCGAGGCGCTGGCTGCCATTGCGTCGGGTCGTCTTTCGTCGGTCGAACTGGTGAAATCCTGTCTTGCGCGAATTGCTGAAACGGATGGCGCGATCAAAGCATGGGCGTTTTTGGACGAAGGCGCAGCACTTGCGCAAGCCGCAGAATGTGACCGCATTCGCATCGCAGGGCTGGCGACGGGCCCGCTGCACGGCATCCCTGTCGGGCTCAAAGACATCATCGACACCGCCAAGATGCCCACGCAGCGCGGCAGTGTGATCTTTGAGGGCCGCCAGACAGACAACGTCGCCCGTCTGGTTGAGCTGCTGCGCGAGGCGGGGGCGGTGATCATGGGCAAAACAGTGACGACCGAATTCGCGTTTGTGCACGCCAATGAAACACGCAACCCACACAATCCCGATCACACACCAGGTGGATCATCGAGTGGGTCGGCGGCGGCTGTGGCTGCACTGCATGTGCCTTTGTCAATTGGGACACAGACCAACGGATCTGTCATTCGGCCC
>Ga0209345_10000623_pt1 | contig 45211 bp, 67 predicted proteins | sample Cruoilmetagenom7_FD_187294 | JGI IMG/M metagenome (GOLD analysis project Ga0209345, IMG submission 187294) | Oil polluted marine microbial communities from Coal Oil Point, Santa Barbara, California, USA - Sample 7 (SPAdes) (version 2) | ecosystem: Environmental > Aquatic > Marine > Oil seeps ...
TTATGATCTTCGCTCCGCCTTGATGATCATAAATTGGCTTGGTGATTGCCCGTAATTCATGGCTAATTCAACTGCCAACAGCCATTTGAATGGAGAATGATAGTTCCTTGCAAGCCCTACGTCATTAAGCAAATTTTCTGTAAGCTTAGTGGGTTCAGGCAGCGACTTTATAGATGAAAGATAGAGAGAATCTGCGCTTACAGGCGTAGGGTAAACATATATCGTGCCGTTCGGGATAGTTGCATTATACCAAAGCACAACAGGCCTGCCACCGCTTGTTTTGTAGGATATTTTTCTATACCCTCGCTCGCTTATTATCTGGACAGGGTAATCAAAATTGCCAGACCTTACCCATGCCCCTGTGATCTGCTCAGGCCGTTGCGTGTCAAGATCCGGTGTGCCATTTTCTCCTATGGTGTAACTATTCTGCGCCGAAACAAGCGTCAAAGATTCCTGCACAACTATAGGGACCGATAACCCCCCTGCATGTTCAGCAAGAAGGTCCTGCAATACAGATAGTGCGTCAGCAGTATCTTCATAGGGCAACGACTCAGATGGGTCACGGACCTGGATAATCGATAATGATTGTTTTATAAGGTCCAGCACTGTTCTCTGCGTAGCCATTATTTACCCTTTTTTTTGCCTTTGGCCCTACCTTTTAAAGATTTCGGGAACTGTGGCGAAACGAATGGGCGGGGAGAGTCATTTAGCCATCCCGTGGTGACCAAAATCTCTTTTTCCTCTGACTCTTTTTCCTCTGACTCTTTTTCCTCTGGCTCTATTGGCTCTGGCTCATCAATAGGCATTTCCTTCAGTAATTCAATTGTTTCTGGGTCATTCACTAAACACGGAGCCGTTTTCCATTCATTTTTCAAGGCCTTTACAAATTCATGCTCATCCGTAAATAAATTCCCATACGGAACGTCCTTATGGTATAAAATTGATCTCATGATTTCTCCTTTCTAAATCGTCCTGCAACAAACGGGCGGGTATCCGTACCACATCGTACCCATTGTCCTGGGACACTCAAATCTGAAATGTCATCAATTAAAAATACTCCATTATCAGCCAATACGTTATTCGCAAGTGGCCACATCCTAGAAACACCATGCCTACGTCTTGGACCATCAATTACTAGGAAATCCACTTCCATATTTTTTATCTTATCTTTTGGAGAATACCAGTCATTCTTTACCGGTGCCACATTAATTTCCACGTCCAAACCACATTCATCTAGCAAGGCTTGTGTTTTTTCAGCCCATTCAATATGTTCTTCAATAACAACTACTTTCCTTCCTGTTGCTGCAAGAACAATTGTAGACAAGCCGCACCCGCATTCAAAAATATTTGCATTTTCTGGAAGGTTCATTGCCATTTGATATGCACTATATTGAAAATCAGCCGTTGCAGCCCAAGGCTTATTGCCGTAAGCATTTGTCAGGAATTCAAATACTTCAAGCGAAACGTTCCCTTTTTTTATTCGATCAATCCAATACGGGACTGTTCGTGTATCGCTTTGGGTATCAAAAACTCTTGGTTTATCAATTAATGGATCTTTGCTTTCATCAAAATGTTTTGCCCGGTTTTCATCTGTTGAAAGATAGTCGATAAATCTACCTGCCCATCGTGTTCTTCCAATGTGTGAAAGAAGAAGATGTGGATCAACAACAACCTTGCCACCATACGCAATCCATTTACGACAAAAAGTTACATCCCCGCCATCCCGTGTTTTCCCATTAAATTTGCGTTCAAAAAATACAGCAGTTGGCCTTTCTTTTCCATGCCTGGATTGCAAAGGCAAAAGTTCTTCAAAAACACTTCTCTTTATTCTCATGAAACCAGTTGGCGCATAAGATACTTCCAACATCCCGTTTGGTCTTGTGTGAAAAATTCTTCCAATCGGATAAGCGCTTGGTGTACATTTTTTAGGGTATGCCCCGCACACAATACCATCTTCATGAGTAAGCATTTTTATTACATCTTCAGCAGACCACATTAAATCAGAGTCAATAAAAAGCATATCAGTGCAACTACCCTCTAAAAATTGCCGCACTAAAGCATTCCGCCCATCATCCACATGGCAGTTTTCTTCCATAATCCCTAATTCAAACGGAATACCGTGTCGCACTAAATTGGCTGTAGTTAAGGCAAGAGAGTAAGAATACCCCGGCGCAGTCCCCTCGTACGCCGGGGTCGCAATGAATAATGACTGCCCCGCTCTGAAAGTGTGGGGAGTAGAATACGTTGTAGCCATTAACATGATCTCCTTTATGTCGCTATTAAGTTAAGCGATTGCAATCTGGAAATCAAAGTGTTAATAGCTACAGCTTGCGCCCTAGAATCGGCCACCAATTTATTGATAGTTTCAGCCTGAAGCTGCGAATCAGTAATCAATATATTTGCTGCTCCGATAAGGTCCGTAGTTGTAGCTGTTGCCACTTCTACCGCCGTGATTGTAGTGGTATCAACCGTTGTAACAGTTGTAGTATCAACCGTTGTAATGGTGCTAGGCTGAACAATCGGGGTAGTAATGCCATAAAACCCTATCTTATCGGCTGCAGCCCTGCCCAAACACTGTCCGTCAGCGCTGTAGTCCCCTAAATATCTAACTGCCATTTTATTCACCTCCTTCAATAATAACCATTTCGCAAGTTACAGTATCGCTTGCATTCCCTGATTCGATTTGGCAAACCATCGCCACACCAGCGGAACAATCTACAGTGCCCGCTGCGTAGTTGATTTCCATATCGCCAGTGTCTTCCGCCAATGTACCAATAATCCTCTGATTCTTGGAATCCTTAAAAGCGATAATGAACGTTGCCGCCCAATCAACAGCTGCGCCTGCGTCTTGAGTCAAGGAGCAAACTTGAGTAGCCCCTAGTTTCAAATGAATCACAGCTGCAGCATTAGCTCCTGTTTTTGTTCCGGCAAGATTAATTCGGTACGTCAAAGGCGGACCTGGTTTAGCCTTGATATTCACCAAGGAGCCAGAAACATTCGACGTCCCGGCGCCTGCCTGAGAAGTCTGGACTGTGCCAGCCGAAACACCAAAAATCCCCCTCTTAAACCTCGCATTTAACATTGACATGACTTCACCCCCCTTTTTATCCAGCGATTCTACATGCCAAGAATGGATTAATCGCCTTCACCCCGTACAGGATGTCAAAGCGAATATAGGACACATAATTGATTATGTCCCCGCCAATTGTCACCGTAATAGTAAACCCGTTACCGCTTTTACGGTATGACTTCAATTCACTCGGGGCGTGAACTGGCACCATGAACAATGCCAGAGCATCCTTGTGAAAAGCAAGATTCACCTTATGCTGAAGGGAAGCGGACCCTGCAATGCTCACAGCGGCGTTATTGACTGGCAAAGCATCAACTGTTTGATACGGCAATGTCTTTTCGGTTGCGCTCGCGGAATAAATATTCCATGGTGCGGTTCCCGGCGTACACTCTATGGCATCGTCATTGCCAGTAGACGAACTTGCAGCCTCACAAACGAACTGACGTAGCCTGCCCGTGCTGTTGCCGTTTATGGTATTGACTCCATACACATTGGCAACCGTAAAAATGTCGCCTTGAGTGAAAACTTTAGTAAGAGTCCCATTCTGGTCAACCGTTATGGTTGTATCTCCTTCACCGACTCCGGTATCATCAACAAGCACATCCGTAACTCCTGCTATGGTTCCGCAGGTATGAGTGTTAATGTCCTGGGTATCATACATATTAAACCCAAGTAGGTTCCCAAAGCTACCCTTAGTTACTGCTTTCCCTGACTGAGCGTTCAGGAGCCCTTTCATCTGGTCGGCAATTTTGATGGTCGCCCATGGATCAAGATAGCAATATCTATTTTCCTTGGGCACTGAATGATCCGTCATAACCGCGCTTGCCTCTCCGAGTGTATATAGCTCGCTCGGCGTGGTCCCTGGTGTCCCTACTTGGTTCGGGATATACTTATACAATCCCAACAGGGTAGTTGTAATGTGATCATTAAAGGTCGTTACAACAGGCTTAATGAACCTGTCCGAAAATTCCTCGATGGTCAAGGACATCTCGGTTCCGGTAAATTTATAAGCAATATGCTTCCTGTTCTCAACGACAAGAGAAATGTCCTCTTCCCGAAGATCAACAGTGTCTATCGTTTCACCGTCTTTCACCCGAAAATAAATAGGTGCTTTGGCCGTGATGGTGGCCCCTTTCTTCCAACCGTTTGATTTCTCCATCCACTCTTTTTCATACCCACGAAACACATTCTGAGTCATATTGTACTCATTGTCCAACTGCATCAGTGTTTCCTGGGCTATAATGGACGGATTTAAAATAGTGTTTGACATAATTTAAAAATCCTCCGTTTTAGCGGCCGCCACCGTTGTTCCTCCATGCCCGATATTCTTTGTTGCTCATGTCCGAAGGGTCCTTCTCTAGTGTTTCCACCCCATCAATCGGTTTAGTTGCGGCGACTTTGCTAGTTCTTGTTTTTTGTTGGGGCCCATTGAATCCGGCCTCCAATGCTCCGAGCTCTCTTGCGGCCTGTGTGGCAGGCAAAGATAAGATGCGTCGTGCCTCTCCAGGGTTTGCCCCAAAATGATAAGCGAACTCAACCAGCTTCTTAGTGCCAGTTAGAAATGGCACAATTCCTTCCGGTATATACCCATTGTCCCTGAACTGCGGGTCTTTAGCCTCTGCAACAGAAATTTGATCGTCAAAATCTCGCTGCACGGCCCGCTGGTCTATCTGCTCCTGCTCTGCCCGCTTTTGTGCATCCCTTTCGTCAAGCTTATAGTCGGTCAATGCTTCCTGGAAATCTTCATAGTTCTCAAAATCATTGACCTTCGGCTTGACGGAATCACTTACGGGCTTCACTGGCGCTACTTTGGGCTGAACCTCATGGTGCTTTGACTCTTCCAGCTCTCTTTCTGCCTGCTTATAGCTCGCGTACACCTCCTTGAATCGTGCATATGGCACCGTTTCCGGATCTTGCGATTCCACTTTGGTGTCTGCGCCTTCTTCTGTGGCTTCGGCGGTTTCCTGTTCGGAAGTAGCGGCTTCCGTTTCTTCTGCGCTTTGTGGATCGCCCTCTTCAGGCGTTTGGCTAGTGGTTTCTAACTCTTCTGCTTTTTCTACCATTGTCGGCATCCTCCTTTTAGGATGAAATGTTTTGCGCCCAATAGGGCGGGAAATCTACTACATGGCAGACCCCAAATGCAAAATTGGCGCTGTCTCATGCTTAATCGGCTCCCAAAACGATTGGTAAAATTTATCTCTATCATATCGTTCTAAATGATCTGCCTTAAACTCTTCGGTTGTTTTGTGTCTGTTCTTTGCGCTTTGATCAATTCCAAGGCTTATGCCCTTACGATTCTTGAGCGTGATCTTGAGGTTGTTCATGTGGCGAATATAGCTCCAATCTGGGTCATAAGCAGGTACGCAATGCTTGAAAATCCTCATTACAACCTGGTCATCTTCCATTTCTCTGAAATTTTTCACTACCATCACATTAGGTTCTTTTTCTTTGTACCAGTCTAGGATAATGGTGAACATCTCAGTTATGTTTACTAGGTACTGGTGCCATTCGTCATCGCTAAACGCCTCATGTTTATCAAAAGCATTGTGTAAAGACTGAACAACTTCATTTTCCGGCCGGTAAATAAGCACCATAGAACCCGCTTTACGCTTCACTCTTGCAAAACTGATTGGGTTAGTGTCCGCGCTGCCTACATACGGCCTTGGGAAGTCCTGCATCTGGTTCCTGAAAGCATCATCATTATTCCCGGACAATGCCTCATGAAAACAATGGCTTACGTTAGTGCTTAGAAACTGCCCAAACCATGTACTCCGGCATCTTGGGTAGCTCAGAATGTAAAAAAATTGCTTTTCATTTAACATTACCGCAATACTCCTATAATTACCCTGTGCCCTGTCGATACAGTAGACTCACTGAAATCAATAAACGGCTTGATATGCTTGCCATCTAAAAAATAAAGGACTATTGCATCGTCAGCGCCAGTAGCTGGTACAAGAGGCAATATCTCTGCACCGCTGGCATCCTCCTCCGTGATCTTTAGCTCATCACTTGCAGCTCCGGGAACAAATATGATATAATCACATTTAATGCCATCCTTAGACGTAATATAAGGGCTCCCCGTTTGGTTCCACACCCAATCAGCATCTATCGCAGTAATTAATATGGACGTTTTCCCCCATATGACAGTAGCTGCTCCAAACGCCGTAGATGCCTCGAAAATCAAACAAAAAACGATTAATAACAATAGCTTTTTCATTGCATTCCTTCTCCTTGTGCTACTTGTAATTGACTTACAAAAGCCGCAATAGCCTTTGTTTGCTCCCCTTGCTCTTTTGCCTCTGCCGTCATTAGTTTAGCAATTGCGTCTACTTTAGAATCAAACAATTCTTTCATGTGGTTAGCAACTTCCAACTGCATTTTCTGCATGCTTATTTGCTCATCGATTGTCGGTTCAGGTGGATCAGGCGGTTGTTCTCCCGGCTCAAGCTCTCTAATCCCGATAGGCACAAGTTTCTTTGCCCTCTTGACCAACTCGTCAACTCCAGGAATATCAATATTTTGCACTATCAAGTCTACCGCAGCAGGGCCTAATTGTGGGATCGAACCCACTAAATCAAGCATCATCGTCAGGGCTTCTTGTCTCTGCGTATCGTAGCTTGGGCCGATACTCACAACAACATCATACTTTCCGACGGTCAGGTCGTTTATGTAGTCTGTAATGCCGGGCCTTGGCATTGAAATCATATCCTGAGAGAACTCCTGTTCCTGGAACATGGAAGCATTCGGCCTCGCATTAATGGGAACGCTCTTCTCCATGCCATCGTCCCCCCTTATTCTTTGCACCGCCTCGCTATCAAATACATGAGGGATTAAGTCAATTATGACTTTCATACTGTACACAAGCGCTACCTGAAAATTGTCAGTGAAAGTAAAGGCACCCATGCTGCCTTGTTTTTGCCTAGCGACAATAGCTTTCCCGCTCTTTTCCTGCCCTTCTTCGCCTAATTGCGCTTGATAAACACCCATTGCGCTCATGATGTCATGCTCCATACTCATACGCTCATTGGCAATAGCACTTGATAATTGTGGGGGGGGCTCCCTCACGGGGCGAGATCCAGGGGACAATGGGTCTAAATCATACAGCAAGTAGGGGTAGTTTTTAGTGTTGGCTTTGTCCCACTGTGCTTGATACGGCCCAATCATGCTGCCTGTCACAAGATATGGACTTTTGGGAGTTAGCGCAATTTGCTCAGTCGCAGCACTCGACCAATAATTATACATTGTTTGGGGAGTCTTGGCATGACGCACCATGCCGCGATACTTAGCATGCCCCTTTAAATTTATCTCTTTTCCTGTCTCGATAACAATAGGAATGTACTTGCTCGGCCAGTCGTGTGGGCCGTCAATGATTTGGTTGTGGATCATCTGGCACCATTTAACCTTGGGCACCTTGACTGTTTTCTCTTCTAGGATCTGGTCTGATTCTTGCAACCCTTCTTTTTCAACGGTTATTTCTGTGGCAATACCATCCTGCCCATACCTTATGACCTTTAAATATGTCTTACTGACCTTTTCTTTCCACCAATATTCGCACACCCTGACCATTTTATCTGTCCGCCAATCCTCAACAATCTCGCTATCTGCGGCCCAACTCTCGAACTTTACCCCGGGGTGCTTTGCCTTAAACTCCTTTTCAGATAGTTCTTCAGTAATAAAAATATAATTGGCATCCGATTTATCTGCTTGCTTTGCACTCAAATCCCAGTAAACCGTGAGGACATTGGGGATGCGGTTAATAACAATATCTTGCGAAAATGGATCGATATCTGAATCCACAATATCTAACCGCCATGCTCCCCGGCCACAATGCAAAGAAGACGAATGGCTGGTATTATACGCAGTTTGAGCTGTGGATTGATATTCGATATGGCGAATAATGCCACTGAATATCTCGGCTGTCTTGGGATCTGCTTGGCTGTCAACACCACGAACCTTAAATGACGGCCTCAGCTGCCGGAACTCTCCTTCTATTTGATCTATTTTCTCTGGAATCTTATTGAGCGATAAACACGGCCTTGGAGGGTCGTCACCCTCTCGTTGCTTTCGTACAGAGTCAGGCCATTGACAATTGTCCTCATTATGCGCAAACTTAAGATCATGCAACGCCAGCAACCGCTCTTTTTTGTCGCTGTCTTTGGTATGGTTGAATCTCTCAACAGCTAACTCTAATATTGCCTTATCAGTCGGCATCTACACCCCCAACCATGCTGAACCACTGTCCGCATGTGGCATAATCGGCCTATTTGCGCCTGGAATCCTGATCTGGAGCCTGCTCTCATTACTCATATCGTCAGCATTGCATCCTATATATCTTAAAACATCCGCTGCGTGAGCGTATACATTATGTATTGGACCCCCAACAACCTCCGTCCTCGGGTTGATTGCCCTCCGGTATCTCTTGAGCGCCTCAACCATACGACCATTGAGATCCGTAGCATTAAAATCAGGAACGGACGCCTTGATCGGGTTGGTTGCTGCCGTATGGGTTTTATCAAAATAAAATTGTGGAAACTTGAGACGGGCATTGCGTATGCCGTCCTCTATGCCTAACTGTGCTATCTCAGCTAATGGCACAACATCCCAGCCTAATGACTCCATGATATCGCATGAGCTTCGGCCTCCTGACTCAATCCGCTTTGCAAACGCATCATGAGGCAACCAGACCTTGCCCCAATTATAATTACGAGTGCGCAGCTCTGCGTTATATACGCCCCAGTCTGTCCTGTTAGACTCTAAATACTCGATAACACGTATAGATGATTGCAGTTTTTGGACTAGCGCACACCCTAAAGCGTCACCATACCCCACATCGAATATCCCATGAACCTTGAGCATTGGGTCATACGGAACATTGCATATCCGGTTTTGAGCCTCAGCCTCTGCTATCTGTTTATAATAGATGGCGCCCTCAACCGCTGGCCTGCACTTGCCCTCCCAAATATTATCATAGTCATCTGGGTTATATTGTTGACAGTGCAATCGCTCCTTTTCCAGCACCTCGTTAAACCATGGATTATCTCGCCAATTAATTAGGACATTAATACAATCAACGGGGGAATTAATCGTAAATCGCTGATGAGTATCGTCGGTCTCTAAGTCCGGATTGTAGCTGATCCATATCTCTGATTCATCTGCCCTGATAGTCGGGATCAGTATCTCCCAAGACCGCTTAGTAATAGCTTGGCCTTCCTCTACCCAACAGATGTCAATCCCCTCGAATGATTTAATTGTGTCAACAGTTAGGGTAGACAGCCCGGTAAAGGCAATCTCTGTGCCATTTTTGCCCCTGATCTCAGACTCATATACAGTATAGTTGCTCTCTAAACCCAATAGTGCAATCTGATCCTTGAGCAGCTTATGGACTGATTGCTTGATAGACAGCTGCACCTCACGCGCGCACAGTATCCTAAGCCTATTTTGCATGCCAAGTATCAGCAATGCTCTGGCAAATGACCAAGATTTCGCTGACCCCCGTCCTCCCCTTGCCACCTTGTACCTGCAAGGACGAAATAAGAACCGGAGTTTGTCAGGAAACTCAGCCTTTATGCTTGCCACCTGGACCGCCTATTTGCTTGGGTGATTTAAAAGAGATGAGTGGCTTGTCAGCGCCACTCACTTGAGCAACAAAACTAATCTCTATATTGGATATTAGGTCCACGCTGCCCTCATGTTTGCTGATCTGCTTATCAGATATAAACTTTTTTAACAGTGCAATCAGGACGGCATCGTTTTTATAAGCCCTCTCGACAAAATGGGACAGGAGTTTTTTGCCTTTTTTTTTTCGACTCTCTTGATTGCATCGTGCAACTGGGTAATGTGGTCCTTACCCTTTGGCCTGCCTCCTGGGTTACCTGATTGTCCTTTTTTCCAAGTCACTTGTATTTTCCTGATGTTCAGATGTAAAGAAACTTTACAGTTGTAAAGAAATTTAACAGTTGCCTATCGCCTATCACAGTCCGAATTGAATGTCAAGGATTATTTTTATGGTGGGAGATTTGATATGATGCTGGTTAGTATGGCTTTGGGTTGGCATGTAAATCACGGGGGCACAGGTAATGCTTAATCTTGCCACCTCTAGCAAGATAGCCTTCAATGGTTTCCGTGTTGCAATATTGAGAAGCCTTGTCTATCACCACCTTCTTTTTAGGGGTGCACTTCCCCATTTCCAGCGCCTTAAGTCTTTGTTTTACTATGTTTAACACTATTTTATGAATGTTATATTTCCCAAGAGACTGGTAGTCGAACCTGCAAACTTTGATGCCTGACTGGTTAAGAATATATGTTCGTTTTTTGTCGTAGTGTATTTGTTTTTTGAAGAGGTGACTAATCCCGTCTATTTCGAATGCTAAACGTATTTTTGGCAAAAAGAAATCTAAGATATAATACTCGCCGGTAGCGTTGCTGTGGTAAATAGATTGAAATTCAAAACCAAGGTCAACATCTCTTTTAAGGTCAAAAGCAAACCAACCTGAATACAGCTCGGTGAGAATAGACATGAATTTCTTTTCAGATGAAGTCGGATGTTTTCGCATCTGAACTGCATATTTCAAAATACGTTGTGGGGGATTGCTTGGCATAGCGTTTATCATAGGCCAGATCGAAAAATAATGCAATGCTTTTCACCCACATTTATTCCGATAGCTCCTATAGGGAAACCCAATACACATTCAGAATGAGTGATAGTATGTAAGCAAAAAGAAGGGGAAACGTCAGTTTTATTAACGTTCCCCCTTTGATCGTAGGCGCCGATCCCATCTCTGCCTACTAAGTAATGCCACCTGTAGTCGAAGTTGTCGAGGCCTCTAACCAGCAGGCGGCTTTAAGAAGTACGATTAAAATATATGCACTGGTGCCCGGTTTGTCAAGACTTTATTTCAGGTGTATGATTAAGTGCACACCCTGTCTACTTTTGCATACACCCTAACCTAGCGATATCATTACAGGTATCACCAGGCGTCTTATTAAGTTGACCATGTGGAGGCATAATGTAGCATAGCTGGCAATGAGTGATAAATGTAAGTGGTTGATATTGTTGCTGGTTGCGGCATTGGGGTGTTTGGCCCCGGTATTGCAATACCACAATATGACATTAACACTTAAACAGGAGGCATGACCATGATGGAAAAACTGCACGACGCAATAAAGGAACATTCGGACCTGGAAGACGCGAACATTATTGACGCTGGTGTTCACGGAGCGGACGCTGGGTTCGGCGGGTTTACCTATGACATAGACTGTATAGAGTTCTGGGACAACAATTCTGCCTTGATTCAAGAGTTCTCTCAGGAAGAGGCGGAAGAGTTTGGCCACGCTAACTGGCTTGAGTTATACTCAACCTTCGGGCGTAAAGACATGTTAGATTCAGAAGACGGTTACAAGGTATTGGGAGCATGGTTTGTGCTTGAAGCTGTCGGGCGCTGGTTAGAAGACAAACAGGAGGCATGACCATGAACAATGACAAATTTATTGCAGAAAACAAAGAGTTGATAGGCAATAGAATCCTGGCAGAGATCCCGGAGCCTGTGATCAAGGCGCCCGCACCCATTAACTATGACCTGCTCAGAGCACGGTTGCTGTTGCTCACGGCTGGGATTAAGGAAGAGGCATGAAAACATATCTCTATATTTTCAAAGCTTTTGAATCAACATTCGAAGTGGAAGCCAAGGATATAGAATCTGCAAAGCGAAAAATATGCAAATTATGGGGAATTCGTAACTTTCCCTATACGGCAACAATCGTAGAAAAATAGGAGATGCAAATATGTTTGACGCAATATTACACAGGCAGTTGAAAGCTGCATATAAGAAAAAAGTTATACATATTTATCAGGAGCGGCTAGATAGAGAGAAAAAGAAAAGGGCAGCCGCAATTAAAAGGCTCATAGCTTACGCTAAGACGCTGAATATATTGCCTAAAGACTAACAAAAGCGCCGGGCACAAAAACGTGCCGGTAATTAAAACATTATCTATACAGGAGGGACTATGAAAATTGAAATATCATGTTGTATTTGCAGTAATAACTATGAGCAGGAAATTGATTTACCAGATGGGTGGTGTGTTAGATACAATAGTATTTTTAGTGATGCTGGTTTTTGTCCAGATCATTCCATAATATCAAAGTTTGCTATATCCCAATGCCCCGGCTGCGTTGGTGGGTGGGGCGATTGTGATTTGTGGCGAAAGTTTGCCTATTCAAAGCGCAATTTAACAGATCAGGATTTTGAAACATTATCAAAGGGGTTCTGCCCTAAAAGGACAAATGGAACAATGGTTTTTAACACTGTAAGCGATGAAATGTATAAGCTTGATTTAAGAGATCCTGAAAATGTTGAAGCAGGAAAAGCGTTTGCAAAGGCAATTAAAGAATTTTGGGAAATGTACCCGGAAAGATAGTACGGGGGGAAAATGAGGAATAATGGAAAACATAGTAATTAAACTAATCTGCGTACTGGTGGTCCTGATCGCAATCTGGATACCACCATGGGAGGAATAATGTATCTGACAAAAACAATAGAGATGCCTGAAGCGAACTACTGGGACATGGACGTAAAAACAGAAATGGCGGAGCTTGGCTGGACGTGTATGTCGGCCACCTTTTTCCAGGGCCGGGTTACCGTGGAGCTGGTTTATTTGAACCCTATGAAATCGGTTAATTGGTAGGTATTATATTAAATATGGAAAATATAACGTATTAGTTCACCCGTGGCGGCTTTTTGCGCTCGGGTGCGACGGCTTGTTATCTGCTTTCAATTTTTATAGATGAGTATGTAACTTCAATTTCCCGAGTATGCTTATATTCGTTCCCGCAAAATCCGCACTCGTTATCATCCTCATCACTGGCTTCCCAGCTATCCATTTTTTCATGCCCACACCACGGGCAAGTAATCTCGCTTTTATAATCAGTGTCACCGGTAAACGCTTCAACTTGCTTTCTGGCAATCTCAGCATGACAACCCTCGCAGGTCAACCCGTCATTACGGTAGCATAGGCTTTCTTTTGTGCCGCAAATATCACAACGATAATGTTCTTCACACCTACAAAAATGTTCAGTCAACGCCTTCCCGCATATTTTACAAGACATCTAATTTCTCCTTTCAAGATAACGTTTTAATCAGCCGTGCGGTTTTTGCATCGGCTTGATTTTTGGGTTATGTGCCATACCTGTTAAGGCTCACAAGCCAAGCAAACACTTGGGACAAGTTCATCAGGGTCAAGCCCATAGTGTTTGCAAAGCTCATAAGCCATTGTACTGCCAGTAGCAAAAGTATCCATAACTGCAACCCACCTGGGAGAGCCACCGGCTGTGCCTGATTTCGCGTTCCTCATAGCCCTTTTTACTAGATTTTCGTGTGTGTATGCTCCTTCAAATTCCATTTTTCCCTCCATGCTATTTCATTTATTCAACTATGCGGAATGATCAGCAAAGTGTTACAATACATGTAGATATTATGCCGGTAAAAGCGCCAAGGCCCCAATAGAAAACAGGCATATCGAAACCTCTTACATCTAAAAAACAACCAAGCCCTCCAGACAATACTGCAAGTAAAACCGCTAAGAACGCATTCTCCATTTCCTATCTCCCAATCACTTTAATTAGCAGGGTCACAAGGCTATACGTAACAACGCTCCACCCACCACATACAATAAATATAATAATGTTCCGGACAATCTCAAACTTCATATCCATTTTTCCCTCCATGCTATTTCATTTATTCGACATGGGAAATAAAACATGACACGACGATACCGGTAACACCGCCCAGCAACCAACAGCCTGGACCGCTAAAACCAGCCTCATTTAAAAAAGAACCGGCAATGCAAGACAGAAATATTGTCAGCCATGCTAAAAATACATACCACATTTTTCCACCCCAACTCCATTCTATTTATTCAACCGTTTCAGTATATTGTGCGCCTTTGCCATGTTGCCTATCGCCTCCGGAACATTATGTGCCACTAAAAACGACATAGACTTAACATCGTCAACCAGCTCCAAACGTCCGTCTTTCCACTCCATTCTCTTTATTGGCTCTGTGTAAAAAACGTCATGAGGCCCCTTGTGCACCTCAGCAAGATACACCTTGCCATTGTATACGTTCACAGCAAATCCCTTGTAGTAATCAACATTTATAACGAATTCAGGTTTTATTATCGCCATCATTTCTCCAATCCCGGCATTAAAAAGCCGTCTGCCATAATGTTTATACCGTTCACAATCTTGTAATTAACCTCAAATCCGCCAGGGTTCGTTTCTTCTTCGCGCCATGCCTTGCAGTTGTCTATGATTAGCTTTTGCCCTGGATAATCAGGTTGCAGGACGCAATAAAGGTTCGCTTTTTGCCGCGTTTTTTCCCCTCCATCAGCGTAGGGCTTGAAAGTATCTTTCTGGAGGCATATAATAGCAACCCCAGACTTTAGCGCATGGTGTATCTTAGCAATGTACCCCGGAATTTTGTAATAACTACCATCATCTGATTCAATATAGTCAAATATATTTAATGAATTAGGCTGAACTCTATCCATGGCAGAATCCGCCACCAGAGACCCAACAAACTTAACATTTCGCCATTCATCTATCCTGAAATTGTTTTGCCTTGACAGCCGCCTCTTAAACGTCTGCTTGTTTAGCTCTGAAGAATGGTAGATACATTCCCATTCCCGCTTGTTCAATCGTATCGTTTCCAGGGCCAGCGCGGTCTTTCCGGTACTCTTGCTACCAGCGAATATAACGATGTCCCCTGGGTAGATCTCGCAATACCGAGTCAGGCCAAGGGGAAGATTAATATCTACCGGGCTCTCATCTGAGGTTGTCCAGTCCTCGAACTCAAAGTCAGAATCTATCTTCCTGTATTGTCCGGGGCTTTGGCCTGTAGCTTCGATGACTTTCTTTTTTTTCATCCTGTTTAGAATTTGGTTTACATTCTTTTTGTCTTTCCTCGAAGACAATTGGAGGCAGTTAAAAACAAATGACGCAGTTATTATGCCAGTTGTGTTTTCTATCAATTCCTCAACCTGCTGTGTCAAATTCTTGGCCTTTGGGCCACTTGATGCATATTCGCTTAAAACTGTAAAGTCGCTTATTAGTTCCCCTATCTCTGAGGTGAAATCACTTGCACAGCAATTAAATATGTTTTCACAGTTTGCCATTATCTGCCTTCGGGTAGCATAGTCCTTCAATTGGTCGAGCGCGTTTTGCCAGCCAGCACTGATATCAATATCCCGTAACTCACACAATACGTCAGGGCCACCACACTTTTTAAATTCTCGTAGGTTCTTACCCAAACTGTCAGCGAATACTGTGTAGGGGTATGGACTAGCGCCATTTCCAGGCGCCATTGTTTTAAATTTTTGGGTTTTTATATATATAATGATAGAATTGTAGTTTTCATTCAAAAACAGGTCTGGGGCAAGATCTTTATCCATCTTCTCTTGAAGGGCAGGAAAGTTAAGGTAAACGCCTAATATCATTAGCTCTAATCCATCTGAAGAGGGTGCTTTTGTATGCTTTTCCATAAAGCCTATGATTTTCTAAGTTGCTGATATCTCTATGTTTATGTTTTTTTTAAAGACAATTGAAGCACAAAAACGGAAATTGAGGTTTTTATGAAGCAAGCATTGAAGCACATTTAGAAATAGCAGCTTGCGCTCTCTTATTCGCATCAGGCTCAAGTACGCAGGATAATGCAACAGCATGCTGGTATAGCAAGTATAGTTCCTCAAATGGGTCTGACCCAACTATATGGCACCCTACTTTTCGAGAACGTTCAGCTGTAAAGGCTGCAGTTTTTTCAATGTCAGCTATTGATTTCGTGCTTTTCTTTATTTCGGCTAGAAGCAAAAGAAAGTCAACTGGGTCCATGCCTAGCTTCTCTGCTTTTAACAACGCTGTTTTCTTATCCATAATCACCCCCTAAACAAAAAAAGAGATATTGGGAGAGAATAGGCGGAACACGCGCCTTCCGGTCCTTGCGGGTACCGGCTCCCAATATCTCTTTAATTGGTTAAAGTTTATTGCCATTGCGTATTCCTAATTTATTCTGACACAGTTCTACCTGAAGCCGATCGCCTTGTCAAGCATTATTCTTTAATCAAACCCAGCCAATTTTCGCTTAGCCTGCCAGATAGACCTTTCAAGAAAACTCTGAGCTCTGGCCTGGAATATTTCCTTAGCCTGAGTTTCCAACTCCAGCCGCCTAAGCAAAAAATCGATCGGGTCCATGTTCGCTATCTTTGCCTGAGCTAGTATCGTTTCTTTATTAAGCATAATGCCTCCTTTGATGAACACACAGCCGCCGCCCAGTCATCAAGCGCTTTGCCCAGCCCCTCCCGCATTCGTTGAGCCTGCTCTTCCTTAGCCTTCCTTATGTCTGGGTCCGGGCCTGTCATCAGCTCTGGGTCATAATCTGTTATGGTTTTCACTTTTCAGCCTCAAGGTGATCAGATATATTTAAACTCTATCCGGTTTACAATTTCACTTCTAGAACACTTCATTTCTCTCACAAACATTGTCGTAAATTCAAAAGACATTAATTGAGGGAAGCCTTCCCTGTTGCAATCCGTCTGACTAATGCTGTCTAGCGGCTCAGGGGAAGTAGATACGACTTGGATTTGGCATATCCGCTTTATCTTTTCACCTTTCTTGAGCCCTTGGCATTTCTCGCAAGCGTTCAGGACATCTCCGGGTTTCAAGAACCACCAGCCAAGACGCCTTGTGACGTCTTTTGTTCTAGCCCGTATTTGATTAGTTGTCAGCATAAAGCTCATGTTTCTTGGCATAATTTAACACCTCCCCCGCTAACGCTGCGATTTCATAGGTTTCGCTCAGGCCCAAGGTCCCACATATCTTCGAAGCGCACCTGGCCACCAGACCACCTTATAATCTTAAGTGCTAATTTTCGTCCAGTAGGATGACCATTAGTTATGTTCCATAAATGTTGTCGAGTAATATCCAGTGCTTCTAAGACCTCTGGCGTCGACAGCCTTTTCCATTTTATATATTCTTTGAGTTCCATGCCAAACAATATATACATAGGAGATCCATGTGTCAACGTTTTTTTTACATTTATCGAGGTTAGCGTAAAATATTTCTTGACAACGCAAAAATAGTGCGTACAATAGAAAATACACATAGAGAAAAGCCGGACAACCAACATCAAGTAGCAACCAAATCCACCGGACGCGAAAAGCGCGCCGGTGATTAAAACATTATAATGCAAAGAGGTCGAAATGGTAAAATGTAAAAAATGCGGTACTGATTACAAAGTGAGTTGTCATGTCTGTTACCCTGATCCGCCGACAGAAAACGAAAAAAGAATACTTCAGCTTGAAGAAATATTTAGGCATCCCCACGTAAGCGATGGTGTCGGTAGCTCATGCAAAAGATGTGGCTTAGATTTAAGAGATAAACTCCATCTGACAGCATTATAACCAGCAAATCCACGGGGCGCCAAAAAGCGGCGCCCGTGATTAAAAACGTTATCGCTCGTGGCGGAATAGGTAGACGCTAAGGACAGTTAAGGGAGGGCAGCTTGAAGAGGGTGGATAAAGAGAATCAACGTAAACACGCCGGGCCACCACTGCCCAGAAATAACGCATTAATAATAAAAACTGTTTGTCCCCGTAAAGGGTGGTTGATAAGCGTTAATAATCCCATGTTGGGTGCAAATCCCAACCGAGCATAACCCAAAAATCCACCGGACGTAAACCAAACGCCGGTGATTAGGACGTTATAAAGAAAGGAGAAAAAATGGGAATTCCAATTTTCAAACAATTTGTGTGGCATATATTTTTTGCTAGGTTAGTTTCTTTAGGAGTGTGGTGTTCGTTAATATATTTTATTTTTTATTGTTTAGAAAAATTTAAGCTTCTTAATTGGCTGTTTTCTTTATAACAAGCCGTTTCACTCTGACCGGAAAAGCCGGTCTGCTGTGGAGTAGGTTGAAACTGCTTGTCGGCTTTTCCGGCAGGTGAACTTTAATGTTAGCCCCTTATACAACAAGGCTGATAAGTGATGGAGGGGGCGGTGTGAAATCATTAATATTGATAATAGGCTGGATTGAAAACAAAATGGATATCAAACTGTCGAGAACATCAAATCAAACTATAGCGGCCTTTGTTATTATCAACATAATCCTTGGTATAATAGTTGTTTATGTAAAATTAATGGAATGGGATACGCTGGTTTTGATAGTATTTTTTGCTTGTTTAATAACCCTTGTATTTTCAGGGGTAATAATATTTAGAGAAGAAGTCTATAAACATAGCGCCAAGTATTTAAGCAAGGCCCCATATGAGGAATACAAGCGGATACGAGGAGAGCAGATAAGACGAAAAAAGAAATCAAGGCAGGATGTATAGCAGACTCCTGCTAACCAAAAGATGCACCCGATAAAGACGGGTGATCTTGGCGTTATACGTAACCAAGCAACCAACAACCAAACCCTGTAGCCAACCTAAAACGCGCCTTGCCCCGGACCAGCGTAAAAAACCGCGCATTTGGAGTGAAAAATAGTCGGGATTGGCTCGGCTATGCCGGGGTGGGGCGCATAACTAACATGGAGGCAAAATCATGAATGAAGCATTGGGATTGATAGAACAGTTAGCAGTTAAGCTTGGGACCACCGCAGACCAAATGTGGGCCGTATTGCTCGGCCAAGCACCCATTAACGGCATAATAAATATTTTTCAATACGTGCTTATCTGCATTGGGTGCTTCTGTTGGTATCGTGTTACCCTAAATGTCCATGCCAAGATACAAGATTCTTGGGCTGAAGAAAATTATATGTGGGTTGGCGCTGTTTGGATTATTCTTTGTGTCCTCGTTATTTGTATGTTTTTTTGTTTACACGACACTATTACGGCCCTTATAAATCCTGAGTATTGGGCACTCGATAAAATATTGGGCACATTGAAGCCAAGCCAACCTTAAAGATGAGCATAACTATTTAAAGGAGAACGAAATTATGGACAAAGACGCGAATGCAAAGAAAAGCACACAGGTCGATGAGCAGATGATGCTAATGGAGGAAAGACTTAGCTTACTTAATGACGCGGTTATGAAATTAGATACACAGTTGCAAAAAGTTTGCAGGGAGCTGGAACCTCCTCAACCGGAAACGCAAAGCTCCGGACCGGAGCTTGTAAGCTTGGCATGGAATCTCTACGAAAACAACTGCGAGATTGAAAAAAATACAGAGAGAATCCTTTCTATTATCAATAGGCTTGAGGTATGACAAACGGAGGTGAGCAATGAGATATTTATTAGTTATGTTTGTTTTTATCGCTTTTGCTTACGGGTGTACATCTGATACCGCCGACCTAGTGCTGCCGGAAGGGTACACACTGGTTTGCTCTGATTCAGGAAAATACTCACTAAAATCCGATTCGTTTGGCGATGGCATAAGCGCAAATGTCTGGAGTAGTGAACGTGCTGCGAAAGAGTACGCTTGGTTGTGGGAAAAATGCAAAGACAAAACATTTGTGCTTGAATCATCAAAATACGATTGGCACGCCTGCGAATAAATATAACCAACGGAGGTGAACAATGTATAATTACGAAAAAATACCTGAGCATATTCGGGAAAGCGTCAAGGGGTACGTTGAAAAAGGCATCCCGGTAGGCAGTTTTTTGACAGCAGTTATTTGCAACGATTTAAGAGAATCATTCGCAATGGCAGATGATATTAACCGTGATAGAATGTTCGATATTGTTTCATTTTTCTATAATGAACCCCCGATCACTTGCTGGGGATCAAGAGAAAATATGGATAAATGGATTTCTGGATTTAGGGAAAAGGAGAAGGATTATGCTTTTAACAAAAACGGGGACTAAAATTTGCCTTTTGCTGTGCAGTCCATTGCTAGTCTGGGTAAGCATTTCGTATTTGAAACAGGTGGTGGCGCGGTCCTGGCCGTATTCATAATAAGCCTAGCTGTCGGACTCATGGTGGGGCCGCTCCTGAAAAAGAGAAGCCGTGATTTTGATGGATATTAAACAACAACTTACTTAATGGAGATAAGCGATGAACATAGAAGACATCAGGAAAGCGAACATCTCAGAAAGCAACCTAAAAAATGCAGAGGCGCATCTTTCTGCCATGAAGAACAATGCAAAAGAGGGAAGACGCATTAGCGCATCAATCAGTTACGTAAGCAAGGAATGCAACATCATGAACGTCTCCATAACTCTCAACAAGGTCGAGAGCAGCGTGCTGATTCACATGTTAATCGATAGAGTTAGCAGCGAAGTCCAGGGCCTGAAGGATGAAATAGCAAGTTATTAGCGGGGGTGCACAATGTTAAAAAAATGGACAGAAACACAAAATAATAGAATGGAAAATGTCTCTTTTCATTCGCAAGCCGTTTGCGATAGGTGCAATGAGGTAAAACCGATAGGAAGGGATGGATTAGACTGGCTTTTTATAGCGAGGGTTATCGGAAGTAAAAACCAAATAGATGTTTGCCCAGCCTGCCAAACCAAAAAAGACAATGAGGATGTTGTTCGGCAACTCGGCCAATATGTCCATCATAGCATCTGGCGTGACGGTTCCCTTATTGGCAGGAAACTAAGGTCAATCAAGGCAGAGCAAGACGCGCTTGAAAAGGACTGCCGCAAAGCCAGGGAATTACTAGAGAAACTTAACCCGGTCAACAAGCAAAGCCACTTGAACAAGATAGGCAGGGCGCTTGCGAGTGCCGGGATAAAATGTGTATAAGGGGGGATTATGTTCACGAAAGCAACGAGGAAAAAAGCAAAATTACGGTTGGGGCTTATAGGCCCATCGGGGTCAGGCAAGACCTACTCAGCTCTCCAGATTGCAATGGGGCTTGGGGGCCGCATAGCCATGATTGATACGGAGAGGGGCAGCGGGGAGCTTTACTCAGATATGGCGGACTACGATGTGGATCAAATATCTGAGCCATTTAAACCACAGAAATATACGGAATTAATCAAGATGGCAGGGAAAGACTATGATGTCATTATCATTGATAGCTTGTCCCATGCTTGGGCCGGTGAAGGTGGCATGCTAGATATGCACGACAACGCGACAAAAGCTTCAAAATCAAAGAACAGTTACATGGCATGGAGAGAAGTTACCCCGCACCACAACCGGCTTGTAGACGCGATTCTCAACAGCCCTGCTCATATTATCGTTACTATTCGAAGCAAAGTTGCCTATGAAATAATTGAAAACGACAAAGGCAAAAAAGCGCCTCAAAAGATAGGCATGGCCCCGGTGTTTAGGGAAGGCATAGATTATGAATTCACGGTTGCCCTTGACTTATCCATTGAGGGGCATATCGCTACAGCTTCAAAGGATCGTACAGGGCTTTATGATAGCGAGTTTTTCACGCCTTCTGTCGAAACAGGAAAGCAATTAATAGAATGGTTGAACCAGGGCGAAGATGCGCCGGCACCAAAAAAAGAGGAACCAACAATATCCCTCGCCGATAAGTTAAGGCAAGAGCTGAACTCTTTAATGGTTGCCGCCGGGCTGAACTCAAGCGAAGTCAAAGACTTTTTTGAGTGGCTAAACCTGAAAAACGTAGCTGAGGCGAAGAAGGCAATTAAAGATTTCCCGGCGCTCAAGGCTAGATGGGCAAAGGCACCATTCGGCCAGAACCCGGGGGCCACAAACAACTTCGATTTTCTCAAGCAGATGGCAGAAGTCAAGAAACGTATAGAGGCTGCTGACGGTAACGATAAGATTTATTATGCGAAAATAGGTGCGCTTGGCTTCGAGAAGTCCAACCAGATATTCGGAGTTCCCGTGCAAAAACAAGCGCTTTTCGAGCTTACGAGATACGCCGAAGAACAAGAAGCCGCGTTGAGACCGGAAGAGCTAGAAGAACCACCATTGCAAGATGGTCCACATATGGGGGAATAAAAACATATTTAAGGAGGCAAAACTATGCAAGAAGTACAGGCAATAGACAGATCGGAAAAAGCAATCGCATTATATCAGATTACGCCCGCAGAAATAGCTGAGAGGCTAAAAGCATACGATACGCTAAAGGTGGTTGAGGGCGATACGGAATCATATAAAAAGGTTCGTACCGCACTTACAGCCCTTGTGCACACAAGGGTTGAGGCCGATAAGCGCAGAAAGAAACTAGGTGAGGATGCCCGTAAGCAAGTGTCTTATATCAATGGGGCCGCAAAGCTGCTTATTGGTCCTATGGCGCCCTATGAGGAAAGATTTAAGGCTGAGTTGAAAGCCGAAGATGATCGTAAGTTGGCTATAAAAGCTGAAAAGGAACGCCAAGAGAAAGCCCGAGTCAATGGAATACTCGAAAGCATCCAGGCGATTAGAAACCATGCCGCTGACGCTGGTTTCCTGTCAGTCGCTGAATTGGTGAAAAGACTTGATATCATTTCTGCGACTACTACAGATAAGAGTGTTTACATGGAGTTTGCGGATCAAGGGTTGCTGGCTCTTGCTGAAACGGGTGAGATTATAGAAACAGCCCTTGTTGAACGCAAACGCCTCGATAAAGAGGACGCCGAACGCAAAGCAGAGGCATTGCGACTTGAGAAGGTTCGCAAGGAACAGGCCATTGAGCAATCCAGATTAGATGATGAACGCCAGAAGGCAGAAGCGCAAGCCAAAGCGGAACGAGACCGTATTGCTAAAGAAAAAAAGGACCAAGAAGAATTAATACAGGCCGAGAAAGACCGCCTTGCTGAAGAACAACGTAAAATTGATGCGGCAAAAGCCAAGATCGAAGCAGATAAAAAAGCCGAAAAGGACCGTTTGGAACGTGAAGGATTCGAGCGTAAAGCCAAGGAAGATGCGAAAGTCCAAGCTGAAAAAGATGCTATTGCAAAAGCGAAAGAAGAGGAAGAGGCCAAGGTTGAAGCCGAGAGGCAAGCAAAGGAAGAAACGGACCGCATAGAGGCTATGAAGCCTGACAAAGAGAAGCTTATCCAGTTTGCAGAAGAACTCCGTAGCATCGAAGGTCCGGCAATGACACAAAATGAGACCTCTAACCTTTTAGTCACGGCGATTTTGGGCATTCGAGAAATAGCTGACAAGTTGGAAAATTCACTCTAGCCTGAGGGGATATCCCATGGCACTATCTTACCTGCAAGAAGCAAGCATAAGAGACAGAAAAGGGAACTGTCGGTGCCCGTACTGCGGGAAATACCGTAAGCGGTCAGAGTTTCAAGACCAGGCCTATAACATCCCCTTTGGGAAAAAGGGCATGGGCGGGCATATCTCCGTGCCTCCTGCTTGTGTTTATTGCTTGGAACTATCTGACGATCAACCAACAAAACATGAGCCGGAATGCCAGAAGAAACAATAACTGCACAAAGACCTTACATGCCATCAAACGGCACAGAGGGCGCGGCGTTTACAGAGAAGTGGTGCGACCAATGTTCGCGCAGGGCACTGGACCCTAATGCTAAAACCCAATGCGTTTATGAGTTGCGCGCTCTAATGGGCGAAGATAATGAGAAGTGGTATTATGTTGACGGCGTCCCCACGTGCCTGTCTTTTCGTGACCGGAAATTAAAAAAACGGTATCCTAAGAAACAGGACAAACGGCAGGGTTCATTGTGGGATCAACCAACCAATGCAGCGGACGCTAAACGCCGCTGATTTAACCGTTATCCTTTAGGAGGCAGATGGAACTATCAAGAGTGATTCCTGCAAGAAGAAAAACAGTTAAATTTGAGTGGGCCTATAAATTTTTTATGCAAGCTACCAACAAGTATTTAAAAATTAGGGATGGACTACATAAATCAAGAAGGGGAACTATGACTTTTTGCGATTGGTGTAAAAAGCCATTTGAAAAAGATGAGTGGTTTGCTATTGCTAAACCAAAGATTAATCAAGAGGGGCCAAAAAGAAATTGGGCATTGTGTCATGGTTGTGCAGATTTAATGGGTGCGCCATGCAGAAAGGATAACCCTGCGCTAAACTCTGATTCAAGCCAAAGGGCCGTTGCTCCGGTCAGCTAACCGTTATGCTCAAGGACTGAAGCCAAATGAGATGGACAAAAGACGACATGCTGGCATACATGGCAAAGAGGGAGCGGTTCGTTCAGGGCGCTGACGTTCCCGATGAGGGCAGAGAAAGCAAGCTGCAAGGCCGGATTATGGATCATTGCAGACGGGAGGGGTGGCCTTGCCAATGCTTCCGCCAATCCAAAAAAGCTAAAGGATTTCTTGTCCCTGGATTGCCAGATTGAATTATCGCTATCCCGAAGGGCGTGACCCTTTGGCTGGAATTAAAATCAGAAAAAGGGGTTTTGAAGAAAAAGCAAAAATCTATTGCATTGCAATTAATGTATTTGGGACATCAATGGCATATCGTGAAAAGCTACAAGAAATTTCTGGAAATAGTTGCGAACATTTAACCAAAAGGAGGGAGCCATGAAACTATTAGTTGTGTTATTTGCAGTATTTATGTTGTTTGGTTGTGAGCAACATGAAGAGATAATCGAAGAAGAGAAAACAGTCAAGGTTGAAAAGGTCTGGGAGCCGGACGGATATGTTTTCAATAGATATGTTGGCGTGGTTGGTGTTAAAATAGTTGAGAGGTTAAGCGAGTGTGGAAAAATAAAAGTAGAGCACCAAAATTGTGATGATAGGTGGTATCCTCCCATCGAAGATGAGAACGGTGTTGTAAGTTTCGTCAGTATGCCCTCGACCGAGTGGATAGACGAAAACGAATACTTCCCACTACTCAGCAATAAGCAATTGCATCAAAAGATATACGCGCTCGAAAAACGTCTTAACGCCATGGAACCTAAAGATAAGCCAGCGGTGGCAAGCGAAGATGTATCGATCGAAACACTGTGGGTGAATGGACATAAATATGATAGCAAGGGGGAGTTAGTAAATGGAAGAAATAGCAATGAAAACGTGCAGCACATGCAACAATCTGAAGCCGCTGACAGAGTTTTACCGGAATAAGGCGACCAATGACGGCCTACAGTATGACTGCAAGGCATGCCGTAAAATAGAAAGTAAATTGTATAAGCGTAGGATGGCAGCCAAGAAAAAAAAGGAAGACCAAGCCGCAGTCATGCTTGAACCGGTTACTCCTGACCAGCACGCGGATATCAGGCCCCGGTCATACCGGGATTGCCTCCCGGGCGGGATAAATGAGCAGCGACCATGTCCGTGGTGGGCATGCCCTCATCATTTGGCCGTTGAGCACTCAAGAACCATCAAGGCCAATTGGAGCAGGATGAAAAGATCAAACAAGTTCTTGGATGGAAACGGGGATGCGTTCGTTGAGGCCTTGTCTTGCATGCCAGACACTTGTGAGCTTGACATAGAGGCTAGGGGTAGGGTAACATTGGAAGAGATAGGAGGCACCTTTGGTTGTGTTCGCGAGAGAGTCCGGCAGATCGAGGTGTTGGCATTGCGTAAGGCCAGGCGGAACAGCGGGGAAGGGAGCCTTGCGCTTTTTACTGAGGAAGAGGTCGGGTATTATGAGCCGCTGAGGGGAAGGTAAACTATAAGCCAAATGGAGAATTCAGTTATCGAAGCGTTATGGCAGAAATGGGAACGAGATAGCGAAGCACCTGAAGCCCAAAATGGCGCACCAGAAGCCCAAAATGGCGCACCAGAAGCCGAGATAGGGAACGCCAGGGCGGACGGTTTCAGAAGTGGGACAAAGGAATGTGCAAAGCAATTAAGGGAACTGCTTTATTTATTAGGGTAGTTTCCACTTGACCAGTGCATCAACTCCGACACCAACAAAGGACCGTTGGTGCGGGTTACGCTAACATTATACTCTATGAAAAAATATCGAACCATATTAGCAGACCCACCGTGGCAATATCGGAATAATGGCGTGAAGGGTGCAGCAGAAAAAGTCTATCCGACTATGTCAACGGAAGACATTTGCAAATTAAATATAGGCGATGTTGCAGAGAAAGACGCTGTTTTAATCTTGTGGTGTACGTGGCCCCTATTGGAGGATGGATTTCAGGTTATAAACTCATGGGGGTTTGAATACAAAAGTGGAATGCCGTGGATAAAAATACGTGGCACACAACGGAGCTTGTTTAATTCAGAAATATCGTTTCAGCTTAAAACATCCGTCGGTTTTTGGGTTTTTGGATGTTCTGAACCGATCTTAATATGTAAACGTGGCAATGCAAAACCACCAGAGTTGAAACATTGTGGGTTGCTTTCTAAAAACATCGAACACAGTAGAAAACCAGACGATATATACGCCTATGCAGAGTCTTTCCCTGGGCCATACTTGGAATTGTTTTGCAGAAGACCAAGGCCAGGATGGGACGTGTTTGGGAATGAAGTAGAATCAACGACGAGTATAACCAGTCGCTTAACTGGACGGCAAAAAACCGCCGCCGGTTAGCCGCCCGTTATGTGCCTTATATGCTACTGGTGAAAGCATGCTTGCGGAAAAAGTATTGAGTGGGGCTGTTCGAACCAGCATCGTGAAAATAGCCGTATGGTGAAACACTTGATAGTGGTCGGTTCGATTCCGGCAGGCACATAACCAATAAATAAACCAAACGTAAAAACAACGCTGGTTATTTTAACATTACCCAGCGTCAACCACACTCTGCAAAAACGATATAAGCTGCTGCAAAAGCACTCTCATATTGAGCGGTTGTGGTGGTGCTTTAGCGCATGCAGCCTCTGAGAACTCGGATTCGGAAAACTGGTTGAACGCCGTAGCGAAAAAGCAGATGTTATCCAGTGAGTCATGTGGCAATGCAAAAGAAGGCGTCAAAGAGTCTGTATCTCCAAGGAGCGTCTTTGTGGTGCCCTCGTCCATGGACTCATACCAGCGATAGCCACTGTATGCCGGGTCTGAGTTTGCTTCTGCAAAATCTACCGGGTCACATTCCAAGTGGAAATCACCTGCCAATGCCTGCCCTGCCAATGCCTGCCCTGCCAATAACAAAAAACTAATCAATAAAAAACTTGTTAACTTTCTCATAATGCAATCTCCCTTCTATGGTTTTCCAGCCTTGCCACCTTCGCCATTCGTCAGCCAAAATATCAGGCGTGGTTCCGGTGTATTTATTGTGCCGCAATCCCATTAGTGCCAATAGCTCTGCTACCAATTCGCTGCACACAACGTTCCGACCGCGCCATGTTCCAAATTTAGCCAAAGGTGGCACCAAAAACATGGGCATCCGCCACCAGGGATACCACTGCTTGTGGTGACGGTTTTTTAACTCAATCATGGCTTCCCTGAAATGCTGGATATCAAGATCCATGTATTGAGCAACGATGATCTTCTGGCCGTCATAGGCTTTCAGATGTCCTTGCTTAATGCTCCACAATGCCTCGTATGTATTACCACGTGAGCTTTCAATTATTCCGGAATGGCTGTACGTGCTTTCACCGTCACGGCTCCAAAACCACTGGTTGGCATTTATTAGCCTGCCAAGTAACATTGGGTTCCGCGTTCCGAACATCATGCCTGGCTTTAATTTTATAGGTTCCATTAAAGCGCCTCATTGAACTAAAATGTTTTGTCGTATCTGCGCCTAGCACGTGTAATTTGGTTTTTAATCCATTTAATAGTTCTATTTTTATTCCTAGTCCGTAGACTCTCTTTTCGCCAGAAAAACCAATTTGCTTCACTTTTGCACATAGGCTTAGACATTATTGCCTCCAAATATTAATGGATTAATCATGATACGGAAATCCAAGTGCGCCTTCATCTTGTGGCTGTACCGCTCCCGGATATCATCAAGGGAGCCAATAAGCTGCCCTTGAGAAAGATCCGGCGCCAGCCCCTCGAATGGCAAAACATACCTGAGCTGGATAATTAACCTTCCGCTGTTTGCCAATAACTCCATTCCAGTATATTTGGGGTTATTTTCGTACACATTGAAATATCGCAATATTTTTGCATCACACGGGCTTACTAGTTCCGCCCCGGGCTTGTCTTCAATATCTATCGCAAGGTGATAGCTTCCGGCCCGCTTCGCTCCAAACTTTCCCGAGCCCTCAGTATCCATCCTCAAGCGCCAATGGCCTAGGGGAGATATGATTTCAGAGCTATCCGGCCTTATGGCTTTCTCAATATGCTTCATGCCAGATTGTATTATCGCAAAGCCGTTCCTTATTTCATGTTGTGTTTTAGGCGGTATCATAATTATCCCCCATCTACCGTTTTCGGCCTATAGCAATGTACCTATTTTGGCTTTAAAGCCCGTGTCGTGGCGCTCAGGGCTTCGCGTCCTATCGTGCTGCTATGTAAGCACTTTCCGAACTACCACTCCCAAAACGATGAGGCCCACTGCCCACATCCCCCCGAATATCAGATATATTCGCTTAATGGCATTGTCTGAAAGCGCCTGCTTCGTAACAAGGCCATTTTTCCCGTTCCCCATGACGCAGGTCACGAGTTTTTTAACATCCACTTTTATTTCAGCCGTATCTTTCTGTAAAAGAGCCAAGTCAACTTCGTGCCTGCATGTATGCTCAGTCATTTTTTATCCCGCCAAAATTGTGATTGTTTATTGTGCCTCTACCGCAATTCCGCCTGCTTTATGCTCCCAATCGGGAGCGCCTACTTGGTGTAACACATTACATCCTGGTGTAGCTGGTGCCTGGCCACAGTCAGATGAATCATCCTCAATATCTATTGAGTCAGATGCCGCACCGATAGAACACCCCGTAGAGGCATTTAATATAAAAACAACGGCCTCTGGTGCTTCGCAATATCCATCGCCACTTACTGGTGTAACAATTAGGTTTTTTGGCAACTCCGCAAATGCCCAAGTACCGTCCCCGGAATCCGTGTAGTCTGTTGTGAATGTGGCAGTTCCCCCGCGAATATACGTACCGCTCTCCCCTCCGGTGCATTCGGGACACGTAATTTGGAATGTTCCCGTATCTGGGCCGGTCTCACTTGCACTGGCATCTGTGGCAGTGATATTGACCAAAACAACATATTCTTCGGCTCCAATGTCAGGCGCAGAACCATAAAGAACTCTGGTTCCGTCTGAATCCTTATAAAGCCAAACATCGTCAGCATCGTTCCTGTTGATTGATCCGGCTAGTGTAATCGTGTTTGTGTCATAATTAATAGATGAGATTTGGACGGAATTAGTTACTGTATTAACAGCCAGATAGTCCGCATCCACATTATCAACTCCGTTTCCATCCTGAAAATATAGTGCATTGTCAACGATTAAGGATGTGCCCGTTCCAGTATCGGAACTGTCCACAAATGTTAGGCTCGATCCGACATCTATGCAAGTAGATGAGCTTTGCAATCCGAAATCGTTTGCCTGCCTATCGACAAATAATGGATCAACTATAAGCCCGTGTTCCTCGTGAGTCGTAGCCGCATAAAGTGATGCCCTCGTGTAACCAGTGGACCCATAAAGAATACTCCCACCTGCCGTAACGTAATTATTATAGTCATACACGAGATTCGGGTTTGGCAGGTTGTAGTCAGTGAAATCATAATCAGTATTCGCGTCAAAAATACTGTTCACGACTCCCACTTGACCGTCAGGCCACCACATGAAATAAATGCCGTATGTGTTTTCAATATAAACATTATTGTACGCGGATAAATTCGTGAATCCCGGCGGGTCCGGAGAGTATCTGCTGGGCCTCAAACCTCTTTGATTATCACGGAAAATGCAATATCTGACAATTACATCTTCGGCGGAGCTACCTGAACCCGCAATGGCAACACCGTCTTTATTGCCCGAAATAGTGCAGTTTTCGACCGTCACCCCGCTGCTTCCCATATGGATAACGACACCAGCTCCGCCTCCTGTGACACTGGCAGCATGCCCTGAGATTGTGCTGTTCCTTACTACACCATCGACAACTTGCTTTATGTCGAGACCGTCCTCTTTATTGTCGTAAATATTGCAATCATCGACTAGGAATCCTGTGCATGCAACATTGTCCCCTATTTGTATTCCATCCTCGGTATAAGATTCGTATATGCTGCAACCAACAAATGAGATATAATTGTTGTTTCCCGGAGTTACACCATCACCTTTTCTGATATTCACATTCCCGCCAGCCTGACTAGATGGGTTGCTTAACGATCCGCAATGGTAAATGTCAGTGTCCTCGATTAAGAAATAGTGGCAATTTCCGTCAAGCCAAAGCCCAACTCCTCCTGCAGGATCAGCTTCGGGGGAACTTTTGTATTGAAAATCCTTGATAACGCAATCACTGATCGTAATATGTTCTGAATTCCTAAACCTAAAAGCACCGTGAACTAGAAAATCACCATCAAAAATTATATTTTCTATCGAAATATAGTCAACTCCGTCTTGCAGCCAAAGCATTGCGGAGTACCAAGTGTACGAAATAGTGGCCTGTTCGCCGGTATATGATTTGTAAGTAATTACATTTCCGGATGTTCCGGAATTTGCAGGAGCGATACTGTTTTCCAGATATGTCCCCTGCCTTATATGGACAGTATCACCAGCCGATGCGGTATCTGCTGCTTTTTGTATGGTACACCAAGGAGTTGCCAATGCCGTGCCGTTATTGCTATCATTACATGCGCCCCCGATGGAATCTTTATCGACATAATAATCCGTAGCGAACACAAGCACCGGAAGCCCTAAGAATATAAATACAAATATTAGATATTTCATCACATCACTCACACACGACCACATAGCGGTCCACATCGTTTTGCTCTCCACTATCAGCTACAACAAATGTAGCCGGCCATGACCCATACGTTTCAGTATCCCATTTATGGCCACCACCAGAACCTGCTGATCTGAATTGGTTATTGCCGGTGCCGCACCACACCGCAATCCAATAATCTGTGCTACCGGATAATGTTGGTTTTGTCCCCGAATAAGTGAACGTATTCACGGCGCTATCTGTCGGGTCTGCGATTTCATCCGTAGCACTATTTGCGACTAAGGAATCCGGACTCCCCCCGCTTTCTGTGTATATCGCGCACTTTGTCTCGTTGTCAGACGTGCCCATATTTACATTAATGCTCTGAACTTCACCCCCGGCACCAGATATCGTTACCTGATAAGCGTATATGTAATTAGCGTACATGGTTGCGTCAGGTGTGCCAAGCGATGTGTCGCCATAATCATTATTGACGCATGTTCCGCCGCCAAGTATGGTGACATGCAAGCCGGCAGGGGCATAAGGCACACCAACCGATGTCAAGCAAAGCAAAAACAATATGCCAAGATATGTTTTCATATTAATCCTCCTCAGCATGGAAAATAAGAGAAAATGTGCATATTACGTTTGAATCTGTTGGATCTGCACCGAAGCCGATATAAACAAATTGCCCCGCCGCAACCGCAGCACCTGCATTAATATTTGCGTCGGTATCCTCTGAAGCAACCCCGCTTGTGGTATCAATCACATCCATTACGGCGGCATTGGCAAGCCCTATCTGCGCATCTGCACGCTTTAGGTCTGCATCAAGCTCCGTGGTTGGATCTTTATTGTAACTTATATTCCACTCATCAATAATGATTCCGTTTGGGTAAAGGTCTGCTTCAACAGTAAAAAGTGGTACAGTCCTATTAGTGCTTTCCTGGTCATACATATAGGCAGGGTCAAAGGTAATTGTCACCATGTCAAGAACACTTTTCGTTACTTCCCCTGCAACTTCACCACCAGCACCCATATCATAGGATATTCTGTCTTCATCCCCTCGGATATGTACTTGTCCGTCCGTTGCTAGAGTTCCATCTGCGCTTTCATCGAATGGCAAAACAAGTGAGCCAATGGCAAGTGTGGTCGGATCACTCATGCCAACATTCAGGCTTTCACATATCCAACGTGTGCCATCCCAGGTAAAAAGCAAGAGAGTTATTTGGCTTGCGCTACCTGTGAAATCAACATTTGCATTTCCTTCGATGTTTGCGTTTGAACTGAAATCTATAGTTGTATCTGCGTCATCAACCCGAAGGATGAACCAGTCCCCGGCTGTAAACTCTGAGTGGTCGTCTGTGTCATCAAAATCCGTGATAGTAGTTGCCCCGGTATTCGCAGTCTGCCAGAACCGGGCAACGCTTGTTCCACCATTGGTCACGTCTGGCGTAGCGTCTGCGTCCCCGAATGACTGCATGGTCTCTCCTTCGGTTAGCCGTGCTACATCTGCCAAGGCTTGGTCAATACCATACAAGTGTGCCGTCAAATCATCCACGCTGTCTGCTTGTGCTGGCGTTGTTGCAGGCGTAGAATTAGATGGCGTCCAAGTAATTTCCACTTTGTCACCGTCTATAGCATCATCCCCTCCGTCTATATGCTCTGAGGCGTGTGTTTCTTCTTCAAGATCTGCCGTAACGTCTGTCCCGGCGTTCTGATCAGTAATCTGTTCGGCAAGTATCATGCCTGCATACGTATTCCATGAAACCCCATCCCATCTTAGGCTGGAACTCTGCCCTAACGTATTAAACACAATATCAGGACAATTCGCGCAAGTAGTATCTGTCATGGCAACCGTCACTGTATCGTCACTGTCTATGTCTGCATAGGCTATCAGGTGGACTATTTGCCCTGCGTATTCACCATCCTGGAGGTCTATGGTGTCATTATCACTGTCGTTGTCGCCGTCAAGCAGAATGGTTTGCATAGTCAATGGGTCTGTAATATCGGCCTCTGTCGTGAATGCAAAGGTTATCGTTTCGTCTAGCCCGATATTTCCGGAACAGTAAGCGCCTGTTGGGGATACAAGGCTGATATCCGTATCGTTATTGTCCCAACAATGGTTGTTTCTAAGCAATATGTCCGTGACCGCCGTGTTGTTCCCTATATAAATTCCATAATCCTGATCGGCCCCTGAACACTGGTTGCCTTCAATAATAACATTGTCAATTAAAGATGAACTATGCGGTAAAGTTATACCTGATTTTGTTCCTCCTGCGCCACCGTTGTCTTTGCATTGATTATTTGAAATTATAATATCTTCTGCGTAATATAGCGCAATTCCATTAGTCACAGAATCGTGGATATTATTATATATTACCGAAACGTCTTTTACAGGATAACTTGAAGTTCCGGATAGCTGTATCGCGTTTGATCCAGCAGTATCAACTTCAACATTTGCTATTGTTCCGTTTCTAGCACTAAACCTGACATGAGAAGCCGCTGTGTCATCTAACACAATTCCTTGGCCTACTGAGTCAACAATTTTGCCATTCGATATTCCAAATCCATCTAATGTTTCCAGATGGATAGCATCATCACCATTTGTATCAAAGTAAAAATCATCTAAATAAACAGCTTCAGCGTTAGAAGAACATGCAAAACCAAAACTTGTCGTATTGTCAGCCTGAACATTCACATAATGAACATCGCGCAATCTGTTGGTATCACTCGTGGCGTCAAGTCGATTAGCATTATTGCTGACACCAGTTGCATCAACATTTGATATTTCTAACCCGTCAACATAGATATGCTGGATTATTCCACCACCAACTGTGCTATTATTGTTGATCGTAAAAGCAGCAGAAGAACACCCAGTCTCAATTTTCATCCGGTCAATATAGATAAATTCACAAGTGCTATTCTCCCCCGGCCTGACCCTGAATGCATGCACATCGCCATCATGCAACCATATATCATGAATTCTGATATCATCCGAATCTCCTGTAACTTCGAGACATAATGAGCTTGCACGCGCTGCGGATTGACCGTCTATTTTATATCCGCCAGTTTCAAAATTAGTGCAATCGTTTATGAGAACAGCCTTGCCATCGGCCTGCAAATCAAGAATGGTTGTCCAGTCGTCAGCAAGCAGGAAACCATTATCCACTCCGGTTATCGCATCGGCAATATCATAGGTAACGCCTGATAATAGCTTGACTTTCCCACAAGCATCTAAGCCAGATTGAATCTGGACGTTGTCAGCCGTCCCGTCCACATTAAACCATTCCGCGCAAGCTACTGTTTCTTCAGGTAAAGTTAAGGTGCCCGTGTCAGTGTCGTCTATCCAGTAAAAAGGGGCTGTTGGAGCAAGGGAGTTAATGGCGAGGTTATATGTCACCCGGTCTATCACATTCCCCGGCGTAGGCAGGATCGTCACCTCAGCATCGAAAGAGACTGATTCATCCATTGTGACGGCTTCATCAATTTTCAATAGAACGTCAGTTCCTAAAGCATTTAAGATAGTTGCAGCAGCAGCTAAATCAGCAAAAGCATCATCTGACAACTTATACTTATCAGACGCCATAAGATTAGAAACGGTTATCTTCTTACTTGTTCCGCCGTCATTGATATACATCTCATCCGTGCTGGCAGGCGCTTCATCAAGCTCAGTTAGATCACTCAACTTAGTGCTGGCAGCGTACCCGTCAGATGCAACCATAAAAAAAGCAATCAGCATAAATAATAATTTTCTCATTTCTTCCCCTTATCGTCATAATCAGGTGGTAGTTCGCCTTTCCCCTTTAAGCTATCAATAGCCAATTTCCTTATTTCCTTCTGGATACTAAGCTCTTCTGTAGACGCCCCAATTATGTCCCGGCCCTGGTAGGCTTTTACCTTGGCATGGTCGGAATTGATCATGTGCTGGGTAGGATATTGCATCGCCTTAAACAGGCCTATGATATTCTTTTCCTGGTCGTAGTCCACATATAGCGTTCCCATTAGTTCTTGCCCCTATCCCAAATATAGCCCTGTGTCGATATTTTGAGCGTGGTTGATCCAGTATTCGAGCGTGTCCTGACTTGAGCACTGGTATCCGTAAGAACGCGAAGCCTCGAAGCATTCCTAGTAAGAAACGCCCCCGTTATACTGCATGATACGAGTTCTTGCAGAGGGGCGGCAGATATAGATGGCGATTCATCACTAATATTAGGGCTTGATATTCTAACTATTGCCCCTGTAGCGTGATAGATATAAACGTTCAGGATTGCCTCAACCTCGGCTCCCGTTGGCACACCCGATAACACCCTAAGATCGGCTGTGGCGTCTTCAGTAACCTCGATGTCGAGTGCAGGATCATCCCACAAGAGAATGTCCCCTGAATGATAAAACGGAAGAATATCAGCGGTTCCATCAGTTAATACGGACCCTATCCACCTAAATTCTGTGTATCCAGTTGGTATGTTGGCCGCCGAAGTTGATGTGTCGAACCCCGCGTCTATTGTGCCGTCTGAGTCAAGCCGGATCAGGAAAAGATGATACCAAGTTGAATTTCCAACTGTCCCCGTGAACATCCCTCCCGCGTCATCACCAGATGCGAACGTGGCGTCTATCCGCTTGGTAAGTACCGAAGATAACGCAAGATTAACCGCGTCTGTACTATCCCGTGCCCCACCTACCGCAATAGCCACATCTGCGTCAGCGTCAGTATCGTTAGACATTTGAAGTCCGGAGATCCAGCCAATAGGGAAGGGAGTTCGCCCCTGATCAGTTAGCTGAACTTCATCACCGTCTGATTCTTCCACGGCGTACAGTTCGCTTGCGCCGTCTTTGGCCTGGACAAACACCCCCATCTGGTTAGCATCTGTGGTAGGCGCAGTGGTTTCATCCATTGTCAATAACGGGACTTCCGGCTCGTCATTATCATTAACCTTAATCATATCTACGGAGCCAGTCCCGGCCGCATTGACTGACTGCCAATATGTGTTATTGGCCCAAGACGCATTATGGCTATAGGCGAATTGTAGGTTTGTGCCATCCGAATAGAGGGTTACCGCCTCTCCGGTAGTGGTTAGAACGATAGTGGAAGATCCCCCGATGGTCTCTGCCCCGTTCGGGTCAAGAGTTAGTTGGTTCGATGCTTCAACGAGAGTAAAAGTGATATGCCGGCCGGCACCAAGGGTAGCCGCCGCTACAAGGTCAATTTCGACATCACCCGCTGTCGTGTCCACCTCTATCAAGTCGTCAGTGGAAAGCATGGTGTATGGGGTGTCTGAATTGTCTATGGCCGTCCTGTTCCATTTGAATGCCACACCGTACCCGGTAACATTATCTATGGTCCAGTAGGTTGTGCTGGGCGGGTGTGACTCCCCCGATGGAGCGAAGACAACCGTGTAAACACCATCCAGGTATATATCCACATCGGCTACTCCATCACTTCCAAGCACAACAGGGTTAGTATTGGCTGTGCTGAGAGCATAGTTCGAGTAAGTATCCTTCTTTGTGGTTGTGCCGTTCTCGTAAAAGAACAGTTTGTCCCCTGCCCGGGGATCTCCATTGCCGTCAAAGGCTGAAAACCGTGGGTAATTGAAGCTCTGCACGGCGTAGAGTGGTGCTGTGAATAGTAATATCGCGGTAATTATGGTAATTATTAGTCTTTTCATTGTTGCCGCTCCTTTATAACGCTGATAATTCCGGGCTCGGTTTTGATTCACGGTCTTCTCTTGTGTATGGCACCCCAAGTGAAAAAAGGCGTGCCCCTAATCTTTTAGCCTTCTTTTCTGGGAAAGAACCAAATCTAATACTTTCAGCCATTTCTTTTGCCACTTTTGGGTCATAAAGCGCTTCCCTCATTAGCATGTCAAAATGTCGTTGCGCTTTTTTATATAATGATGATTTAATAATATCAAAAGCCAGGTAATATTTCGGAACTCTACCTGACATAAATGCCCAATATCTAGTAGCTGCCTGCGGAACTGCCATCCCAGTTATATCTTCAAAGCCTTTAAGCGGCATTTCAGTGTGGGCCTTTCCTTTTGGCGCTGGGAGCCGTTCCATCATTGCTTTCATAGCAGACACATCTTCTATGTTTTTTAAGTGTACAGGGCCAAAAAGCTTCTTGAGGGGCTTCCTATTGTTATTAATCGAAGTCAGAATATCTTCAGATGAACCCTGCGTGATATTTTCCCATACCACCCTTTTCAATGAACCGATTGCCTTTCTATCCGTATTTACTAAATCAACTAGGTCTCCCATCAATCTTTCGTCTGTCATTGCGCTTGTTAAAACCTTATCAGCGGCTATAGAGCCTTTCTTGTACCGTGTAAGGATCTTCACCAAAGCGTTGTCTTCTATATATTTTTGCCGCCCTGCTAATTGGGCCTGTCTATCCCAAAGGATATTTTGCGCATCCTCAAGTTTATTAATAGATTTAGATATATGAGGGAATTCTTTTAAAACGTCCTTGTTTTTTGCTTTCCATGCTGTTAATTTCTTGCTATCGATTAAGCCGTCCACCGTCACCTTGCCGACCAGGCTATCCAATGCTGAATCATGTATGGCCTTCATCATAGAAGCATCTTTGCCAAAAACTTCCCTGAACTGCTTTGCCGAAGATTGATTCTTTAGAAACTCGCCCGCTATGCTTTCGTCAGATGTTCTGTAGAACCCAGTGCCATCTTTCCTCCTTATCTTGAATACCGCACCTTGCTCGAACGGTTTTATGAAATTATCAAGATATTCTTTTCTGAACTGTGCATAATTTTTGCCAAGTTGCTCGTCTAATGAATTAACTAAGCCGTCGACATCTTTCTTCAACCTGGTTAGCATTCTTATCTTTGGCCTATCTTTATTAACTGGAGATAGTGCCTTTATCATTTCATCAGTTATTTTCTCTCGAATAGCCTTGATGTCTACAAATGTAGTTGGTTTTGTTTCCCCTGCCTTCGTTGGTGCATAAATAAATCCAGCTACTGTTTTTTTCTTTTTTGGCTTATCAGCTATAATCTTTCTTAATATTTTAGGATAGTCCGATTTGTCCTGGAATCTACTGACAAGTTTATATTTTTTTGTTACTTTCTTGCGCCACTCATTAAATGGGATTGTCAAATCAGCATCATTTATGCCAAGTTCTTCAGCCCTTATAGACATTTTCAAACTAGCATCTGTTCTTGCCCTGTCTACTCCATCCCTAATAAGCTGCCCTGTTTCCATCTTATCAATTTCAGGGACTTTCCCAACAAGCTTTTTTTGGGACTGAATGTTTTTTGAAACAAGGCGGTCTATAGTTTCTCCAACCACCTCCATCCTTTCATTTGCCGAATGCACGACAAGCCCTGGGTTAACATCGGCATCAGGAGCAGCATTATTTGTAAATCGACTAATGGCTTGCTTGTTAGTCCTTCTTTTCGCTATTATTTCCTCTAAAAACTTTCCTTGCGCCTCAGATTCTATAGCCCTTTGCTGTGCCAATAATGCCGGGCTACCAGACGCTTCAGCAGTAGACGGTTCAAGCCCTGGAGCCTTTTTTCTAAGTCGTTCTGATTTTGCAATATTTTTCAGTGATTCTTCAGACATAGCACCACTCATCACTTTATTAATCGCATCTTGCGCGGCTGCTGTTTGCGCTTTGGATGAAAAACGACTTGTTAGTTTTCTCCCAAGCCTAAAAGCTAAAGAAGAAGGCGAGCCTGCGAGTGCTGTTGGCGCAATACCGCCTGCTAACTGGCCGAATGTCTCTGCCGTAGTGTTGTTAGGTGAAATTTCTCTAGCAATGCCAGCACCAGCGCCTGCACCCATGGCAGCGACTGTTTCCCCTATGGTTGCTTTCCCTGGTGTCCTCGCGATAGGGGCAAGGATCTGTTCCTTGATTAAGCCTTTCGCGCCAATGTCAACCGCTGCTTTTGCAGCCCCCGCAGCTTTCAACATCCCCCCTGCCGGCAATGCTGTTGCCCCCAATTCTTCCCCTACACGGTGCGCAACACGCCCTAATGTTGTATCTGGGCCTTCTGAATACATCTCGCCCATTACTGGTTCTGTTTTTTCTACTTGTTTTCTGAGCCATTGCGAACCGCCAACGGGTTTTTCCTCCGCACTAGGGCCGACCTCCAACCCTAATTCAGCCCGGAACTTGGAGGCCTGCTCTAAAATAGCATTAGTAATGTCAACTGGCATTCCTGCCATCTCAGTTAGCCCAAGATTGAACCCGCCTGCAAAACCTTCTCCGTATTTCGTTATTTCAGGGTTCACGTTCACGACTGTTGATTCGTTTTCCCATCGCGATTTCTGTTCAGGCGGAGGCTTAACGCCTACTATTGATTCATCTTCCCATCTCATTTTTTAGTCCTTAAAGTACCTTTGGGATCAATAAATTGCTGACCTGATTTTAGCCCATCAAAGTCTTCATCATTTTTTATTCTAGTCGGAACACCTAGAAGGCCAAGGAAATGTTCGATATCGTTAGCTGATTGAATAGCAGCTTGCCGTTGTTTTGATGGTATCATTCTATTTTGTGCTGTTTTAAGTTCTTTTTCTATTCTGCCTTTGAGGTACTCGTCTATCGCTACAGCCCTATGTTGCATTTGCTTCGGGTTATCAAAAATAGTAGGTGAAATATTGATCTCCTCCCTTATCCTATTTATTTCACCAACTGGGAATCTAGGGTTGATAGATAAAGCTCTTATGAGGTCATTTTGGGCACTTTTTATGTATTGCCTTGCCTCTACTGTCTTTTCAGCTATAGGACCACCTACCATTCCAGACACGGCAGATGCACCTGACTTTAACGCAGACAATGGGCCTGTCCCCAGTGCTGTCATGTCCCATATTGTTCTTCTTGGCTCCCCATTATCTTTTGCTTCCGCAGGTGCAGCTTGATCAGCAACGCTCAACCTGGAAACTGTGTTGTCTGTCAAATCAACCAAGGAAATCTCTTGGGTAACAGGGTCCTGCTGAACCTTTATTCCTCCTGTTACTATTTTTGTTGCTTGCCCCCGTGAAACACCGGGGATTGCTTTCAGTATTGCCTCAATTTTTTGCTTGAATACTGGCTGGCCATCGCCTTCCTCCTCCGCAGCCATTGTTATGTTCACATTTTCCATTAAAGCAGCGTTATAAATAGCGTCAAACTTGTCTCTTTTTTCATCCGCAGACCCTGGTTCGGCCTGGAGATTAGCAAGCGCCATCTTATGTTTTACAACAGCCTTACTTGGACCTTCACTAATATTGCCGTTGTTGTCAGTGAATTTTACGTCATCGCCATCTCGTTCTATCTCAAAATCACCATATTTCTCTTTATATTCAGGCCCGAACTCCGCCTCCATATTTGGATCTGAAATCATCGCAGCCATGACCTTATGTTGCAAAACAAAACTTTTTTGCCGCATATCCATCTCATGCGTTTCACCAGCCCGTTGCTCTCCGGCCACGGCTCTCTGTTCTCCGCGCACATCAAGAGCATTCTGCATGTCCAAGCGGCCCATACGCTTTCTAGCCAACTGGTTGGCTAATGCGTCACCTTGTGGATTCTGGTTCCCCCTGAGAGTTGAAAGGAAATTAGGTGCAGAAGGAACTTGCGGCCTTGCGATATTCAATGGCATGGTATGTCTCCTTATCTATTCAGGCTTATTTGCCTGGTCAGTGCGTTACCCCAGTTAGGTTGATCCGTCAAGTTCCTGCCTTTCATGGAACTTAATATATTCGACGAATACGGCGACGATGGGGACATTGAACCTCCGCTTGACAGCACGTTTGGAGTGCTGCCCATTCCACTGACTATCGCGCCACCAATTGAGCCCAAGCCCTGAACTCCAGCGGAGATAGCCTGCCCTTTTAGGTCAGCCACCCTGAAGCCGCCCATTGCCGCCCCTGCGTAACCTGCTGCTTTCATTCCCGCTTGGTTTTCCTTATACGCTTGGCGTAATGACTCACGGTCGCTCAGGGCGTTCATGCCTTGCGCCGTTGTTATGTCCAGGTTGTCAATGGCGTTCTGGAAATCCTGGTCGGCCAACCCGCCAGCAAACTCAATAAGAGCCTTACTTCTTGCGCCGCCATAGCGTCCCTTTGCAAGCGCGTTCCGGCTAATGGCCTTCTCCCCCTCGTCCATTTGGAACTGATACCCGGGGCTTTCACGATATAGGGAATAATCATCCCCGGTAAGCAACTGGAACTTGCGCTCGAAGGCTTCCAGGCCCCTTTCGACATATGGGTCATAATATTGCGAAATGCCGTCCCCCTCCCCTGTTCCTGTGAAGGTCTGCCACAAGTCGTCAGCCGCCCTCGACATGCGCTTTCTGTAATGCCTGGCAGATCTGCTGCTTCCAGATGCCGCTGACGCCGCGCCCAAAGCGGCTCCTATTGCTTCAAATGGCATTGCTCATACCTCCGTTCTATAATTTAATGTCTAACCGAGTCCTTGTGCTACCGCCGCCGCCGCTGTAGCCGTATGCCCCTATTTCTACGCCGCTAATCCATGCCCCAACAGGCGTGTCGGTCGTGTCGCTCCACACTTGATGGTTCCACAAATCGTACTTATCACCGTCCCCGTCAGAGAACGGATCAGTCCCGGTGTTTATACAAGGAGATCCGCCTTTCAAAGTCCCATCAGAATTAATGCTCGGATCAGCCGCGCTATTATTCCCACCATCCGTGTAATTACTCGCAGCGGGGATATAGGAATAGCTGACATTCGCTGTTCCAAACTCATCCGAATTTCCTGCATCAGAAGTATTTCCATAAACTATGCAGTTCTTAAAAATAACATCGGCATCAGAACAATTAATTCCTCCAAATGACACAGAAGTACTGTTTATTATTGTGCAGTTTGTTACTTCTGGAGAATCTGCATTACCAAACCATCGCATGGCTCCCCCGGAAGAGGCAGCAGAGCAATTAGCAGCTAGAATGAAACTAAGTTTTGGATCGCAACCAGCGTCTCTTCCATATATAGCGCCACCGTAATCAGCTGAACAATTTGTAATTTTACCTCTACAAATAGTTGGGCTAGCACCCTCCATTAAGATTCCGCCGCCATTGGATATAGAATTGCCATCAGTAATAATGAACCCCTCCAGAACAGCGGCGTTAGTTTCCCCATTATGAAAATAAAACCCCCTCGTAGCCCCAGGAGGATCAACAGTAAAGTAATCAGCCTGATACGGCTTAACAGTGAACCCGTTAGGTGCTGCGCCCCAGTCTATGCTCTCGGTGTAGGTGCCTGTGTCTGCTACCCAGACCGTGTCGCCATTAGCAGCTAAGTTAATCCCTGCTTGGAGCGTCTTCTTAGCTGTGGCAGGGCTTTCACCGTTTCCGGAGTCATCTGCCATTGTCGCATCCACATAGTAATCTGTAGCAGCAACAGGAGACGCGATGAATAGCAGCGCAAAGAATATTACTATTAGCTTTTTCATTATTGCCTCCCCCGAATCGTCACGTCAGGCATAGAATCCTTGACCACTCCGATATTCAGCTTTAGCTTGGCATTCACCTTGTCGTGCCTATACCCTTGTGCTAAAGCAGAGACGGAAACCTGTTTAACTAATTCCACCTTTGTATCCTCCCGGACCAACCAGTAATTGCCAAGCGTAGCCTTCGGATGAAGCACAACCTCCAGGTTCCCGCCAACTTCTTTCCAGGCCTCTTTGTGGATAGTTCTCATGCCATTGTAAAATATAACCTTTCCTTTACTCTCGTCGTGCTTGATAATGCACTCCCCGAAACGCCACCAAGCAAGGGAATACCCCTGAAAGCCACCCCGGTAAGTCACATTGGTCCCTTTAATATTGATCGTGTCACCTGCTTTGACGGCAGAGGCCTGTAGGTTAGCCACTGACACAAACGGTGCATCCTTCGCCCCTGTCTGCTTTTCCTTTGGCGGATTCTCAATCAGCGTATTATCTAGCCAGTACTCGGCTGCTTGCGCGTTCCCGCATAAGAAGAATATAGCCAGTATGATCATTAATATCTGCATGCGTTCCCTCATTAAGTTGCTAATTAAAGTTTGCTTCAGGATAAATATAGAAAGAAAAAGGGTTAATGGTTTTCTCATGCCGTCTCCCTATTGACATAACCGGCCATTGTCAAAATATTAGCCGCTGCCCCAAAGGCCCTGACGACTAGGCCATTCTGGAGTGGCAAGCCGTCTACTATTTTCACCATGCCGGTTAATGCCGGAATCTCAATAGTCGCAATATGATCATCCGGGCTCGATACTCCGCCAAATTCTATTGTAAGTTTCCTGGTGCTTGAGTCCGTATTGTTGGCCCACAAGTAGAGCATGTCTTTATCGCTTTCCCCAGCAATAGCCGTATGAATGAGCGTCCCGGGTGTTGCTGTCTGAACGACCTTTATAGGCCTGCCATTGGTGGATTCGCTCAAGAATATCCTTGACCAAGTACTCATCTATTGAACTCCTGCATTACAAGGATGTTGGCACCTACAAAATATCGTTCATCGCCACGGTTGTCTGTATGATAATTGGTATGATCATCGTCTGATCGTCCGCTTAACCCTCCATGGTCTATTTGAGCGCCGCCCCCTCCTGTGTGGTTATGAGAATCGCCACCTGTTACGCCCTCGCTTGATGATGCCTTGCCATTGAGTTGCGTCTGGATTGCCGATGACACACCGTTCAACGTCTGAAATTCAGCATTGCTGATATCGGCGGCGTCAAGCCCTGAATCTTTGAATATTCCTGTCGCAGTGTATGACGCAAGATGGTCTTCCGAGCCAACACCAACAGGAGCCAAGGCATCGTTTGTGGCGCTTATGATATCTACCATTTTACGATGGAAGAACCTGCCAAATACAGGCCCGAACGCCTTAATGAATGATACAGATGCTTGCTTTGGTAAATCCTGAACAGCCATTACCCGCCCCTAGCCTCGTATATAGTCCGCTCAACAGGGCTTGATATAACTGCCCTGAATATACGGCCTTTCCTGCGCGTCATGCCAAGCCTACGCCACACCATACGCTTTTCGTATTCGCCTTTTTCGCCTATCTCCCGATACCCCTTCACGGTCCAAGTCTTGCCGTTATCGTCGCTATATTCCAAACGAGCTGACGGGGTGGACCCAGCGGCAGGTGACACTAAATCATTGGTTAGCCCTACCCCTGGCTGCATATCAAGTTCAAAAAAGCTCCATGGTTGCCGCTGGCCTTTATCCGGAATATGAGGGCTTGTCCATTCTGATATGATTTCATGCCCATTATCGTGATACAAAGATCCGTCCAGTTTCCAGATGATGCCGTTGTCCCGGTCCCCTATTAAATGCTCCCGGTTAAAGTACCCAAGATACTGGTTAATTCTGTGAGCCGCCTGATCCGGGTAGCTGGTCCATCGATACCAGACGCTTGATTCTAATTTAGCACTTGCGGAAATGTCATAGATGAAAGTCTTGTTGCCAGTCGGAAAAGTGATCACGTACCACCATGAGCCGTACCAGTTTATAGTAAAACCCTTAGCATCCGAAACGGTAGACATATCGGCTATTTCCTGCTCTATTTTCTCCGTGCTTATCTGCTTTGTGGCATACCCGATGCTCCGCCGTATCCTGTCCATGTTGTCCAAGAAAAATATGCTTGTATCTCCAACCGCCAAACTATCCGCTGCTCCAAGGCCGATACTATGATCAACCGCCTGAACTTTCTTAAACGGGAATGCCGCCGTGCCATCATGAATGTAAAGCTCAATACTATCGGTCCCGAACTCCCATAATTCACCATCAAGGGATTCTGAACCAACTAGATTGTCAGGCTGACGATTGGCCTCTTCATAGTCTAGCGGGTCCCATGCCGTGTAGTCTCCCGCCGTACATACATAAAAGTCCGCCGTGTCTTCACTGACAACAAGTGCATAAGTGTCCTGCGCCGTAATAGATTGAATGGCCGGCAAGTCAGTGTCAGATATAATCGTCAGTGTTTCCGCTGATATATCATATACATAGGCGTTCACACCATAGATTGCTACCATTATCTGCGTGCCGTTGCAGATCATCTTGGCCCGGCCTGAAAGAGTAGAAACGCTACCTATCAGGCTATAGGTTACCTTGTTTGTTGTTTTATAAAAGCCACTGCCGATGAGGACATAGAGTATCCCGGCCTGAATAAAACCGGCTCTGACAGGCTGCGGATGGGTGGAGCTCAAGTCCAGCCATGGAGAAGGTACGGCAGGCGTACATTTCAGACATGGGCCTCCGCGCGGGCCTTCATGAAGATAATACAGGTTACGCGGTAGCGCTACCTGGTTGCCTGGTATGATGAGAGGGATGTCCATTTTTTCGCCTTATTCAAGGAGCAATGACCCGCCTTCTTCAACCATAAGTGAGTCTTCTTCTCCAACGCCTACCTGGCATGACGATCCGCCACTGGATGCAATCTCGATAATAGCTGGCTGGACCTTTCTGGCAGCGTTAAGAGACACAAGCCTTTGGCTACTTCGCTCCGCCTTGATGATCATAAATTGGCTTGGTGATTGCCCGTAATTCATGGCTAATTCAACTGCCAACAGCCATTTGAATGGAGAATGATAGTTCCTTGCAAGCCCTACGTCATTAAGCAAA
>Ga0209345_10000625_pt1 | contig 45183 bp, 38 predicted proteins | sample Cruoilmetagenom7_FD_187294 | JGI IMG/M metagenome (GOLD analysis project Ga0209345, IMG submission 187294) | Oil polluted marine microbial communities from Coal Oil Point, Santa Barbara, California, USA - Sample 7 (SPAdes) (version 2) | ecosystem: Environmental > Aquatic > Marine > Oil seeps ...
CGGCCCCGCCAGAAACAGGGCCGCACCGGACTTCGATCAGTTCGCCTGACCACCACAGGTCTGGCTCTTCACGTTGTAGTTGCCGCATGTGATCGGTGCAGTCCAGTCAGCGATCAGATCACGGGACCCCGGCAGGAAGTCGGACCAGGCATCACCCGGCACCACACCCTCGGTTTCCCAGACCACCTCGAACTGGCCATCATCCTGAATCTCGCCGATCAGCACTGGCTTGCTCAGGTGATGGTTCTTGTTCATCACCGCAATACCCCCGGTCAGATTCGGCACTTCCTGACCGATCATCGCCTGCTCGACCGCGTCCACATCGGTGGTACCGGCCTGCTCGACCGCCTGCACCCACATGTTGAAGCCGATATAGGTCGCTTCCATCGGGTCGTTGGTGACGCGCTTTTCATCACCGGTGAAGGCGTGCCATTTCTGGATGAACTCGCTGTTCAGATCGGTATCCACGCTCTGGAAGTAGTTCCAGGCCGCCATATGACCCACCAGCGGTGCGGTATCGATACCGGACAGCTCCTCTTCACCGACCGAGAACGCCACCACGGGAATATCCTCGGAAGAAACGCCCTGGTTGCCCAGCTCCTTGTAGAACGGCACATTGGCATCACCATTGATGGTGGAAACAACGGCCGTTTTCTTGCCCTCGCTGCCAAACTTCTTGATATCGGAGACAATCGACTGCCAGTCAGAGTGACCAAAAGGCGTGTAATTGATCATGATGTCCGCTTCAGCCACGCCCTTGTCTTTCAGGTAAGCCTCAAGGATCTTGTTGGTGGTGCGCGGATACACGTAATCGGTACCGGCCAGCACCCAGCGCTCCACTTCCAGCTCATTCATCAGATAATCAACGGCCGGAATCGCCTGCTGGTTGGGCGCTGCACCGGTGTAGAAGACGTTTTTGGAGGACTCTTCACCCTCATACTGCACCGGATAGAACATCAGGCCGTTCAGCTCTTCCAGAACCGGCAGCACGGATTTGCGCGAGACCGATGTCCAGCTGCCGAAGATCACGTCCACCTTTTCCTGCGCCAACAGCTCGCGAGCCTTCTCGGCAAACAGCGGCCAGTTGGAGGCCGGGTCTACCACGACCGGCTCAAGTTGCTTGCCCAGCAAACCGCCCTTCTTGTTCTGCTCATCAACCAGCATCAGCACGGTATCTTTCAGTGTGGTCTCACTGATCGCCATGGTGCCGGAGAGCGAATGCAGCACACCCACCTTGATGGTGTCGGCCGCCATTACGGTGAAAGACAGCGAGGATGCGCCCATTGCCAATGCAATTCCGGTCGCCATTGATTTGATCTTCATTGCAGTACCCCCTTCAATTCCGCTGCCGTCAGTGCAGCGGAATGATCGTTATCGGTCAGGCCCGAACGGGCCAGGAAAACAACTCAGTGCCTGACCGATTATTCCCAAGGGGGACAAGAGGGGGTATGCGCGTAATGACGCAGGGAGGTACGTCAAATGACGTAGTCAAAGACTCGATGGAACCCGGCGGGGCCTACCAAAGATCGCCAAAGCGATCGCGGTGGCATAGATACAGGCGCAGCTCAAACTCCAGTTGATGGTAGTCCGGCTCCATATGGCAGCAGAGGTTATAGAACGCCTTGTCGTGATTTTTCTCGCGCAGGTGCGCCAGTTCATGCACCAGAATCATGCGCAGGAACGTCTCCGGTACCTTACGAAACAGGGCTGAAATTCGAATCTCGTTTTTCGACTTCAGCTTCTTGCCCTGTACCCGTAACGCATAGGTATGCAGGCCCAGCGCATTGTTGATGATATGGATCTTGTCGTCGTAGATCACTTTGCTGATCGGCGACGAGCTGCGCATATACTGGTTTTTGATCCCCTGCGCATAGTCATACAGGGCCCTTTCGGACGCCAGATCATGCGCCTGAGGGTACTTCTTCAACAGCCAGGCGCCGGACTTTTCGTTATCCAACAACGCCTGTGCCTGCTGTTGAACCTACGGGCTGTAGCCGCTGAGGTAGTTAAGTGGTTTCGATTTATTCATTAAATGGAAACCAACCCAGCTGGACGCTAATGGTATTAACCTCCAGGCCGGGCGTGAAGAGATCTCTCAATAGAGCAAATCGGTTAAACCGACATGAAACAGCGACCAAGCCTTATCAAGATTCAGACGCTGGGGTTGATCCACCGGATCCCGGCGATGAAATCGTAACGCCGCTTGTGACGCTCGAAGAGCCACTGGTGGTTTCCATTTTCTTGCCAGTTGCAAATATTTCGGTACCGGCAAACTCCATTGCACTTTCAAACTCGGCATTCATGAAGAGATTTCCAGTGCTCAAATCAACTGACGCATCTACTCTGTCATCAGCCTCCCCTCCCAGCCTGTTATGCAGAACGTTGGTAGAAGCCTGATTCATTTGGTAATACGGCAATGTTGATTGTTCAACGGCCGCCATTATCCTTGCAGGGGCGTCCGAAACCACTGGATTATTCTGGAACCCCCTCAGGCTGAACATCTGCCCCGGATTGACCGTATATTTCTTGCCGGTTGCAGCGTGGGTAATAACCAACTGACCGGTCGTGCAAATCATATTGCCCGCTGTATCAATAGCCCAAGAGGTACCATGGACATTCAGGGTGGCAACTTCAGTACCAAAGCTGAACTCAGACCCTTCGATCAGCCCTGACAAAGACATGGTAAAAAAGCCTGCAACGGCTTCAAAATGCCCACCCAGCATATCGCCTGACTCACCTACTTTGTAGGCGCTCATCTTCAGCCGTGCGTTTTTGCCGAGATTGACGTTGTTTGTCTTGTCACCCGTCAGAGTAATTTTAGCAAATGACTTGTCACCGGTTGCAAGCTCATCCCCTTCATATACGGTATCACCGAGTTTCAATTCTACCGTCTTGCCGTTACGAATCGCGTGTAACTGTCCACCCAGTATATCGACCTTCCCAATCGATACCCCAACTCCATCTGCATGTACAGCCGGGGTGGCCAAAAAGGTTGCTATCATAAAAATACTTAATAAGAGGTTACGCATGTGTAATGGCTTCCTATAGAGTTTCAGGGAAGTGCAACTCATAACTCCAAGAGCGCAACCCCATATAAGGTAGACATCGATTGTATGTGCCAAATTACCTATAAACAAGCGGGGGATTTCATCTTCAGCCCCTTGTGAGGGTGGCTACGATTGTGGTCCTCGGCCTAGTCCGGCTATCGCTGCCTCCTTTTCCATTCTAAGCTATTACCGAATACCTTCAGCTGGCACTTGAAGAATGCTGCATAGTTGCTTTTATTGATACAATAGCGCCGATTTTCGACCTGATCAGCGAGACACGATATGGCGACTGCAGCCGCACTGCACATACTGGTAAAGACCGAGAAAGAGGCGCTGGATATTCTTGACCAGCTGAAACGGGGCAAGAAGTTCGATGCACTGGCCAAGCGCTATTCCATCTGCCCGTCCGGCAAGCGTGGCGGCGATCTGGGTGAATTTCATCGCGGCGACATGGTGAAGGCGTTCGATGACGTGGTATTCAAACGCCCTTTGCTCAAGGTACATGGGCCGATCAAGACCCGCTTCGGCTACCATTTGATCAAGACGCTGTACCGTAACTGATCAGCTCATTCTCTGACCATGATCCGCAGCGCGACACCGGCGGCTGAGGTGCGATTTTCCACGCCCAGTGTCGGGTAGATCTGCTCCAGGTGCTTGTTGACCGTGCGTGGGCTCATGCCGAGGATTTCACCGATCTCCTTGTTGGTCTTGCCGTTGGCAATCCAGTACAGCACTTCCGCTTCACGTGTGGTCAGCCCGAGCTGATGCTGCAGCAGCGTGGGGCCGGTACCGCGCTGTTCATCCACCAGCTTGAACAGGTAATCACCGTTGCTCTGATGGCTCAGCAGACGAACTGAAAGCGCATAGTCCAATCCGCGCAGGGCCAGCTGATCATTCACGGCGGGATTGCGGCGCAGCCAGTCGGCCAGTTGCGGGCGCAATGATGTTTCCAGCCAGAGTTCGCTGGCATTGGCACGCGACAGCAGCGCGTGAGCCTGGGGTGTAGCCCACTGCAGGTGTCCTTCAGGGGCAACGGTCAGCAGGTGCTGGCCGGTGGTATCGAGCGCGGACTGGGCCGACTGGGTCAGGCGTGCATTGCCCAAGTGCACCCGCATTCTTGCCAGCAGTTCATCCGGGCTGATCGGCTTGGTAAGGTAGTCGACTCCGCCGACTTCAAGCCCGCGCACGACATGTTCCGTTTCGGTCAGGCCGGTCATGAAGATCACTGGAATGGCACACAGTGCCGGGTCCTGCTTCAGGGCTTCACAGGTCTCGAATCCGTCCATATGCGGCATGATCGCATCGAGCAGAATGATGTCGGGACGAATGCGACGTGCAATGGTCATCGCCTGCCGCCCTTCCAGCGCCACCAGTACGTCCATGCCCGCCTCTTCCAGTGCATCATTGATCAGGCTGAGGGCATCCGGCGAGTCATCCACGACCAGTACCACATCACGCTGCACCTTATTCATTGGCTTTGCTCCTGCTTGAGATAATCGGCCAGCTGCCCAAACTGCAGGCTGCCTGCCAGGCACTGCAGATCGGCCATGACCTGTTCATCCACCACACCGGCCTGCTCCAGCTGTTCCAGCACCTCACGCACACCGCGGCGGTAGCCGATTTCGGCACTGCCCTTGAGTTCCCGCAGCAACGGGTGATCCGGCAGCGCCACCGGCCTGCTGATCAGGGCAACCGGTGCCAGGCTGGGTGTGGGCTCATCCGGGCGCCGAATCCAGTCCAGTTTCAGGTGGTGGCCTACCTTTTCCAACAGCAGATGGTTGCTGATGGGTTTAACCAGATAGTCATCATAGACCGCCTCGCCTGCCGGCTGATGGCGCTGTTCCTGTACATCCGCCGACAGCATCAGAATCGGCACCTGTTGGCCGTGGCGGCGCAACTCGCCGGCCAGGGTCAGGCCGTCCATGCCGGGCATGGAGATGTCCAGAAGGAACAGGTCAGGACATGCGCGCTGCACCAGCTCCAGGCAGGACTCCCCGTTGTGCGCTTCCAATACCTTGAAGCCCAGTGGCATCAACAGATCAGACAGCAGCCCACGCAACACCGGGTCATCGTCAACGATGCAGATCTCGCGGGGCCGGCCCACATAACCGATGACCGGCCGCTGCACGACTGGCGCCGGCTGGGCGCCGTCGACCCAGGGCAACATCAGCGATACCCTGAAACGACTGCCCTTCCCCAGCTTGCTGTCCACCTGCAGATCGCCCCCCATAATCTCGGTCAGCAGCTTGACGATGGTCAGCCCAAGGCCGGTCCCGGGCAGGTTGGGGGTATCGGCATTGCGCACCCGCTCAAACGGTTCGAATACACGCTCCAGATGAGCCGCATCAATGCCGATGCCACTGTCTTCGATGCAGAACTCCGCCACCTGATTACGGTAACGTACCCGGAACTTCACCTCGCCCTGCAGCGTGTATTTCACCGCGTTGGAAAGCAGGTTGATCAGTATCTGACGCAGCCGTTTTTCATCGGTCATGACGATACGGGGCAGCGTCTGTTCAATTTCGCAACTGAACGCAACCCCTTTCTGCGCCGCCTGAAAACCAAACATCTGCTCCAGCTGTGCAATCAGCTCGGGCAGCGCTACCGCACTGCGGCTCAGCTCCAGACGGCCGGCCTCGATACGAGAGATATCCAGCAACCCCTCTATCAGATCCGCCAGATACTGACCGCTGCGATGGATGATGTTCAAGCCTTCACGATCCGCACGCTGTACACTGTCCCGCCCCTGCAGCAGCTGGGCATAACCAATGATCGACTGCAGCGGTGTGCGCAGCTCATGACTGATACCGGTCATATATCGGCTTTTCGCATCACTGGCCCGCTCGGCCAGTTCCTTGGCGGCCTGCAGTTCACGGTCGGTTTGTTCATGTGCCTCGATTTCCTGCAGCAGCTTGTGGGTTTGACGATTGGACTCCTGCTGCGCCACCACCCGGCTCTCCTGCGCCAGCAGAAACAGCCAGGCCACCACACCGGATACGATCAGCAGCACAAAAAACAGCGCCCAGAGCGTTTCCCCCACCAGCGCACTGCCAGCGGGATCTCCCGGGTCCATCTGTCGATGAATGACCGCCAGCAAGGCGGCATTGAGCAGGTTGATGGTCAGCAACAGGCCAATGAAACGCCCAAGGCGGGAGTTGATTTGGTTAACCACGGCCTGCGGAAAAAAAAGTCGAAAGAAATCGACCATCTGTTGTCCGAAGCGGGCATGAGGCTTGCAGCTGTCAAGACAGCGGGCATCCAGCGAGCAGCACAGTGAACAGATCGGCAGATCATAGGCCGGACAGAAGCTCAGATCTTCGGTCTCGAAATGGTTTTCGCACACCCCGCAGCGGTGTTGCTCTGCCGGGCTGGCAACCTGTAGCATCTTCAGTTCATTTGACTCGCGTGCCAGATAGAACCGGCCACCGGTGAGCCATGCCAGCAAAGGTGCCATCAGGAAGCAACAGCCCAGGCTGATGAAGTGGCTCAAAGTCGACGCTGTCTCACCGAATACCCCCAGATAGGCCAGCATGCCCAACAGCACTGCCGTACCCATGGAGCCAACCCCAACCGGATTAATGTCGTACAGATGCGCTCGTTTGAACTCGACCCATGCCGGGCTGAGTCCCAGCGGCTTGTTGATCATCAGATCGGCTGACAGCGAACCCAGCCAGCTCACCGCCACGATGGCAAACACGCCCAGTATCGCTTCCAGCGCTTCATAGATCCCAAGTTCCATCAGGATCAGGGCGATGGTAACGTTGAACACCAGCCAGACAACTCTGCCGGGGTGGCTGTGCGTCAAACGAGAGAAGAAGTTGGACCAAGCGATGGAGCCAGCATAGGCGTTGGTCACATTGATCTTCATCTGCGAGATGATCACCATCAGCCCGGCCATCAGTAACGCCAACCCTTCCGAGTGGGTCAGATAGCTGAAAACCCGCTGATACATGAGGGTTGGGTCGCTGGCCTGCACAAAGCTGCTGCCCTCTGTGATCGCAATATAGGCCAGGAATGAACCCAGCAGCATTTTGATCATGCCGATAAACACCCAGCCAGGCCCTGCCAGAATCAGCCAGAACCACCAGCGACGGCGGTTCTCGGTTGTTTTCTCGGGCATGAAACGCAGGTAGTCCACCTGTTCACCGATCTGCGCCACCATAGCGAAAAACACGGACGCCGCCGCACCGAACAGCAGCAGGTTGAATGAATTGTCTGTCTGGGCGCTTGCGGGCATAAACTCGGTCCAACCCTGATACTGGTCAGCCTCATGCACGATCACCACCCCAAGAGCGCTTATCTGCAGTACCAGCCACAATGGCTGAGTACCCAGCTGAAAGCGGCTGATGGCGGTAATGCCATGGGTCACGATCGGGATAACCGCCACCGCACTGAGCAGATAGCCAAGCGCCAGCGGCAAGCCAAACAGCGCTTTGAGGGCGGCAGCCAGAATCGCCGCTTCGATGGCAAAAAAGATGAAGGTGAAGGTGGCGTAGATCAGCGAGGTGATCGTTGAACCAAGGTAGCCAAAACCGGCACCACGGGTGAGCAGATCAATATCCAGACCGTTCCGCGCCGCATGATAGGCGATCGGCAATCCGGTGATGAAAAACAAGGTACACACCACCAGCATCGCGACCAGAGTATTGGTGAAACCGTAGGTTAGCGTGACGGCGGCAGCGATGCCTTCAAGTGCAAGAAAGGCGGTTGCGCCCAGTGCCGTCATGGCAACACGCTCAATGCTCATGCGGCGGCCCTGACGGGCCGTGAAGCGCAGCGCGAAGTCTTCCAGCGTCTGATCAGCCACCCATTTATTGTAGCGGCGCCGGACCTTATAGATACGTTGTGAAGCACTCATGTTGCGGCGTCCCGTTCTGCCCCGTTATCGAGCACCAGAAAAGTGCAGGCGAGCGGCAACATGACTTATTCAGCACCATACAGGTGCAAGCCCACGTCAATCTGCCCGTTATGGGGTCATGTACTGCGGATAAAGCAGACTTCGTGCCAGATCTCAGGTCAGTAGGAGTTTCGCACCGGACAGGACGAAAACAGAATGGGACGATGGGCCGCCACATGTACCCCGACCTGTTCGCGTTCACCGTAGCGGTGCAACCCCTGCTCCAGCACTTCGATCTCGCGTCCCGTGTGCAGACGAATGCAGTAGAGCGTCAGGCTGCCCTGAAATTCGGCCGAACATACCTCACCGGGTACCCCGCCATCGTGGCTCAGATAAAGATCACCCGGACGCAAAAACAGTTGCACATCACAACCCGCATCCACCCCCAGCGGCTCGGCAAACTCAAGCAGCCCCAGTTCCGTCTCGACGGCGGTGGCTTCTTTTACCGATCCCTGGAACAGCTCTCCCTTGCCAACAAAAGCGGCCACTTCGGGACTGACCGGCTGGTAGTACAGGGACTCGGGCGTGCCCCACTGCTGTACGCGGCCGGCTGCCAGAATGCCGATCTTGTCACTGATGGTGAAGGCTTCCTGTTGATCATGGGTCACCATGATCGCGGCGATGCCACGACGCTTGAGAATCTGGCGTACTTCCTGCGACAACTGGCGGCGCAGATCGGTATCCAGATTGGAAAACGGTTCATCCATTAACAGCAGGCGGGGGTCAGGTGCAAGCGCACGCGCCAGAGCAACGCGCTGCTGCTGGCCACCGGACAGTTCATGCGGGTAACGCCTGCTCAGGTCAGGCAGCTCCACCAGCTCCAGGACATCCCTGACTCGACGCTGTTTCTCGCTGCTGGCCATGCGGCGCAAGCCAAAGGCGATGTTGTCGGCAATATTCAGGTGCGGGAACAGGGCGTAATCCTGAAACACCATGCCCATGCCGCGCTGTTCCGGAGGCACCACTTGGACGGCACTGCTGATCAGCTGCTCACCGAGTCGAATCTCACCCGCCTGAGGGGCAATAAAGCCGGCAATGGCACGCAGCACGGTGGTCTTGCCACAGCCACTGGGGCCCAGCAGACAGGCGATCTCGCCAGGCTCGATATCAAAGCTGACACTGGCCAACACCGTCTGCGACTGATACGCGCACTTTAGACCTTCAATACGGAGCAGAGCTGACATCCAATCCTCGCAGCAGGCAGAGTTTCAGGGGGCGTACATGATAGATGAAAACCATTCTCAGATCATCCGAGGGCAGCAAGAAAACGCGCCCAGTCAAATGCCGGGCCGGGGTCAGTCTTGCGACCGGGTGCAATATCACTGTGGCCGGTAATGGTTTCAGGGCCAAGTTGCGGATAGGTTGTCAAAAGCGCCTGAGTCACCGCGATCAGACATTCATACTGGGCATCGGTATAGGGGCAATCATCGGTCCCTTCCAGCTCGATGCCAATGGAAAAGTCATTGCAGGCTTCACGCTCCCGAAAGCAGGACCTGCCCGCATGCCAGGCGCGGCGATCGAAGGGTACGAACTGGGTCATGCGGCCATCACGCTCGATCAGCAGATGGGCGGAGACCTCAAGCCCCTCGATTTCGGCAAAGAAGGGGTGTCCGTTCGGGTCCAGTCGATTGGTAAACAGCTCGGCAATATGACCACCACCAAACTGACCGGGCGGCAGGCTGATATTGTGGATCACCAGCAGCGAGATTTCGTCTTCGGGCCGGGCGTTGCAGTTGGGTGAAGGCAGAAAATGGGCACCCTGGATGCGGTGCTGTTCAATTTCGACTGTCATCTGACTGAATACCACTCCCCTTTGACGTACTATCGCCGTGCAATTTCCGCTAAAATGCGCGCTCCATAGTACATCATACGACAGGCCCGCCACCATGCTGCTGACCCTGACCGAGCTCAAGCCCACCATCGAAGAAAACGTCCGTACAGCCCTGAATGAGGATGTCGGTAACGGTGACATCACCGCCGAACTGATTCCGGCCAGTGACCGGGCACAGGCGCGGGTGATTTCACGTCAGGAAGCGGTCGTTTGTGGCCGCGCCTGGGTGGATGAGGTGTTTCGTCAGGTGGACCCTGAAGTACAGATCGAGTGGCTGGTAGAAGACGGCGGCAGGGTCGAGCGTGATCAGGTGCTGTTCCGCCTGCAGGGGTCGGCCCGCTCACTGCTCACCGGCGAGCGCGCGGCACTGAACTTCCTGCAGACACTCTCCGGCACCGCCACCCTCAGCCACGAATACGCTCAACGTGTCGCCGGCACCCCGGTGCGCCTGCTGGATACACGCAAGACCATCCCGGGCCTGAGGTTGGCACAGAAATACGCCGTCAGTTGCGGCGGCTGTTTCAACCACCGCATCGGTCTGTACGATGCCTTCCTGATCAAGGAAAATCACATCATGGCCTGTGGCGGCATTGAGAAGGCGATCGAAACCGCCCGCCACAACCACCCGGGCAAGCCGGTGGAAATCGAGGTCGAGACAGAAGAGCAGCTGGAACGGGCGCTGGTCGCCGGTGCCGATATTGTCATGCTGGACAACTTCAGCCCCGAGCGGATGATTGCAGCGGTCAAGCAGACCAATGGGCGTGCCAAGCTGGAAGCTTCGGGGAATATTACGGATGAAACCCTGCTCGACTACGCCAACACCGGAGTCGATTACATCTCGATTGGCGCCCTGACCAAGCACTGTCAGGCGGTAGATCTGTCGATGCGGATTGTGGAAGGTCTCTAAGGCCGAGCTACCACCAGGCCGAGATTGCAGCGATGCCCTGAGCGCCCTGCTCTCGGGCCTGAATCAGATCATCTTCACTGAGCCCGCCCAACGCATATACCGGCAACCAGCACTCGGCCACCAGCTCGGCAAACCTTTCCCAGCCCAATACCGGCGAGCCCGGATGTGAGCGGGTGGGTTTGACCGGTGACAGGGTGATGAAGTCGACGCCCTTCTCGTGTGCCATGCGGATCTGCTCCGCGTTGTGGCAGGAGGCACTGAGCCAGCGCCCCTTGAACTGAGCCCGATTGTCCAGCGCCTGCAAACGCGCCGACGTCAGGTGCAGGTGCTCGGCACACAATGCATTGGCCTGCTCAACGGAGGCATTCACCCCCATCAGAGCATTGAACTCGGCACACAAAGGTTGCAGCTGTTGATACAGGTCCGCAAAGGCGGTCTCGCTGAGTGATTTGGCACGCAGCATGACCTGAGTGATGCCCTGCTGCAGCGCCTGTTGCAGTTTTCCGGTACAGACATTGATGTCGTTAACGTCACCGGTGATCAGCAGCCGTGGCGACAGGCGTGCGGCTGTAATGATGGGCGTGTTGGCCGCCGGAAAGGCATAGTCGTCCACCGCTTCGGGCGCGACCCAGCAAACCGGCTGACCTTCGGCCCCATGCGCTTCGCCCTCAAACGCGGTAACTTCCCATACATCCAGCAGCACAGACTTGTCGGGATAATGATGTGGAATACGGATCAGAGGATGTGCGTGTAAAACCTGAATTCCCAGTTCTTCAAGCAGCTCACGGGAGAGCGCCTGAGCAACGGGTTCGCCGGGCTCTACCTTGCCACCCGGAAACTCCCACAGACCGCCCTGATGCTTGTCATCAGGGCGCCGGGCAATGAGGATATGGCCGCGACGGTCACGAATGACCGCGGCGGCAACGTGGATCAGTTTAGGCATATCAGATACAGATCAGCTGCGGTAGTCCGCGTTGATGCTGACGTAGTCGTGAGACAGATCCGTAGTCCAGACCCGCTCTGTGACCTGACCGCGGTTGAGGACCACATGGATCAAAATCTCTTCACCGTTCATGACCGCCTGGCCGGCTTCTTCGGTGTAGCTGGCCGCACGGCCACCCTTCTCGACGATGCAGACATCGTTGAGGTAGATCTGCAAAGCGTCCAGATCCAGATTGTCGATCCCGGCACGGCCCACGCAGGCCAGAATACGGCCCCAGTTCGGGTCACTGGCAAAGAGCGCCGTCTTGACCAGAGGCGAGTGCGCAATGGTATAGGCCACATCCAGCGCTTCCTTGCTGGTACCCGCTGACTCAACACGCACTTCAACAAACTTGGTCGCGCCCTCACCATCACGCACAATGGCGTGTGACAGTGACAGCATGACGCGCTCCAGCGCTTCGGTAAAAAGACTGGCCAGCTCGTAGTCCGAACCGTCAACCAACACGCCGCTGGCACCCGTGGCCGCCAGCATGCAGGAGTCGTTGGTGGAGGTATCGCCATCAATGCTGATGCGGTTGAAAGAGCGATCCGCCACACTGCTCAGCCACTGCTGCAGCAGCGGCTGCGGAACCTCGGCATCGGTAGCGACGTAGCCCAGCATGGTCGCCATATTGGGCATGATCATGCCGGCACCTTTGGAAATACCAGTCAGGGTCACCGTCTTGCCCTGATATTCAAACTGCTCGCTGGCAGCCTTGGGACGGGTATCGGTGGTCATGATGCCCGAAGCGGCCTGCTCCCAGTTGTTTTCGGAGAGGTCGGCTTTGGCCGCATCCAGAGCCGACAGAATCTTGGCTACCGGCAACGGCTCACCGATTACACCGGTGGAAAACGGCAGTACCGCTTCTACCGGCACGCCACACAGGTCTGCAACGGCTTCACAGCAGCTCATCGCATCACGCATGCCCTGCTCTCCGGTACCCGCATTGGCGTTACCGGTATTGATCAGCATATAGCGTGAACCGGTCCGGCCCAGGTGCTGCTTGCAGATGCGCACCGGCGCAGCGCAAAAGGCATTCAGTGTAAACACGCCCGCCAGCGAGCTGCCTTCAGCCAGCTCCATCAGCACAATATCACGTCGGCCCGGTTTCTTGATCCCTGCAGATGCGATACCCAGACGAAATCCCTTAACCGGATGTAACGGTGGCAAAGTAGCCGGACCAACTGCCATGATGCTGTTTTCCTTAGTAATTAACTGATTTTACCGTGACACTGTTTGTATTTTTTGCCTGATCCGCACGGGCAGGGATCGTTACGACCCACCTTGGGTGCCTGACGCACATAGGGTTCGGCGTTGTCGGCCGGATCAGCCTCAGACTGGGCCTGAGTCTCTTCACCCGCCATGGCACTGCCCTGAGCATGCTCAAAATTCATTTGCTGGCGCTCGGCCTGGGCACGACGCTCGGCTTCCATACGCTCAACCTCTTCCTGCTCACGCACCTTAACGTGGCTCAGAATGCGGATCACATCACGTTTGATGTTATCCAGCAGGTCCTGGAACAGGGCAAAGGCTTCGCGCTTGTATTCCTGCTTGGGGTTTTTCTGCGCATAGCCGCGCAGATGGATGCCCTGACGCAACAGATCCATGGTCTGCAGGTGTTCTTTCCAGAGCGTATCGAGAACCTGCAGCATCACCTGCTTCTCGAACATGCGCAGTGTTGACGCGCCAACGACCTCTTCCTTCGCTTTATAGGCCGATACGATCTCGTGATGGATTTTTTCGCGCAGGGTTTCCTCATGCAGCGAATCGTCTTCATCCAGCCACTGCTGTATCGGCAGCTGCAGGGCAAATTCGGTTTCCAGCGCCTTTTCCAGTGCCGGCACGTCCCACATCTCTTCGAGACTCTGCGGCGGGATATGTTCGCTGATGGTGTTCTCGATCACCTCGTCACGCACCGAATCGATGGTTTCGGAAATATCCTCCGATGCCATCACTTCGTTGCGCTGGTCATAGATCACGCTGCGCTGGTCGTTGGCGACATCGTCATATTCCAGCAGCGACTTGCGGATATCGAAGTTACGGCCCTCCACCTTGCGCTGAGCCTTTTCGATGGCATTGGTCACCATCTTGTGTTCGATCGCTTCGCCCTTTTCCATCCCCAGTGCCTGCATGAACTGGCGTACACGCTCGGAGGCGAAAATGCGCATCAGGTCATCTTCCATCGACAGGAAGAAACGGGATGAGCCCGGATCACCCTGACGGCCGGCTCGACCGCGCAGCTGGTTGTCGATACGGCGCGATTCATGGCGTTCGGTACCAATAATGTGCAGACCACCCGCTTCGATTACGATATCGTGGCGCTCACGCCATTCGCGCATGGCTTCATCCACTTCGGCCTGGCTGCTGTCGGCCGACATCGCCTCCAGTTCAGCTTCCAGCTTGCCACCCAGCTTGATGTCCGTACCACGACCTGCCATGTTGGTGGCGATGGTGATCGCGCCAGGGCGACCGGCTTCGGCAATGATTTCAGCCTCACGCCCATGGTTCTTGGCGTTGAGGACGTTATGCGGAATGTCTTCCTTCTGCAACAGTGCCGACAGCAGCTCTGATGACTCAACCGAAGCCGTACCCACCAGCACAGGACGGTTGTGTTCGCGGCAGTAGCGGATCTCCTTGACGATCGCCTGATACTTTTCCTCGATGGTGAGGAACACGATGTCGTTGTAGTCCTTGCGCTGTACCGGACGGTTGGTGGGAATGACCACCACGTCAAGGCCGTAGATCTGACGCAACTCGAACGCTTCGGTATCGGCAGTACCGGTCATGCCGGACAGTTTTTCATACAGGCGGAAGTAGTTCTGGAAGGTCGTGGACGCCAGGGTCTGACTTTCCATCTGAATCTGGACACCTTCTTTCGCCTCAACAGCCTGATGCAGCCCCTCAGACCAGCGACGGCCCGGCATGATACGGCCGGTGTGTTCATCCACGATGACGATCTGGCCATTCTGAATGATGTAGTCCTTGTCACGCTGGAACAGGTAGTGCGCACGCAACGCTGCCAGCACATGGTGCAGCAGGTTCAGGTTCTGCGGCGCGTACAGGCTTTCACCTTCTTTCAGCATGGCGTGTTCGATCAGCAGGTCTTCCACCAGCTGATGACCGGCTTCAGTCAGTTCGACCGTGCGGTTCTTTTCATCGACGACGAAATGCTCATCCACGACCTGCTCGGTGTCTTTCGGGTCCAGCTCACCGTGGAACTGCTGCAGGCTGGGGATCAGCTGATTGATCTTGTGGTAGGTGGCCGAGCTGTCTTCGGCCGGACCCGAGATAATCAGAGGGGTACGCGCTTCATCGATCAGGATGGAGTCAACTTCGTCGACAACCGCGAAGCAGAAATCACGCTGTACCTTGTCAGCAAGACTGAACGCCATGTTGTCACGCAGGTAGTCAAAACCGAATTCGTTGTTGGTACCGTAGGTGATGTCGCAGGCATAGGCGGCACGCTTGGATTCAGAATCCTGCCCGGAGCGCACCACGCCGACGCTGAGGCCGAGGGATTCATACAGCGGACGCATCCAGTCGGCATCTCGCTGGGCCAGATAGTCGTTCACTGTGACAACGTGCACGCCGCGCTGCGGCAGGGCGTTGAGGTAAACGGCCAGGGTTGCGACCAGGGTCTTGCCCTCACCGGTCTTCATCTCGGCCACCTTGCCTTCATGCAGCGCCAGGCCACCGATCAGCTGTACGTCGAAGTGACGCATGCCCATCACGCGCTTGGAGGCTTCCCGCACAGCGGCAAAGGCTTCAGGCAGAATCTTGTCCAGCGGCTCCGCCTGTTCCAGACGCTCCCTGAACTCAACTGTCTTGCCCCTCAACTCGTCATCGGAGAGTGCTTCGAAGGCCTCCTCCAGCGCATTGATCTGCTTGACGATCTTGCCCAGGCGCTTCAGCTCGCGCTCGTTTTTACTTCCCAGAATCTTCTTGAACAGTGAGGTCAGCATAATTCGACTTTTAACCGGTTGAATGCAAAGAGGCGGGAATGAGCCCGGAGATCCTTTGCCTGAAAAAATGGATACGACATTCTACCTGTATTGGGGCAGATAGTTGAATGTCAATGCGGCACAAATTTGATCTGGTGCCAGAGAGGCATGAAGCAGGGCCTGAAAACGACAAAACCGGCACTGGGCCGGCTTTGTTGGCAGCTTATGGCCGGGCGATCAACCCGCCGCAACCGGACGATGGTAGGAGATGGGTGCAGTTTGCTCCTGACCTTCGAAGGTAACCAACTCCCAGGCATCTTCAGTTGCCAGCAGCTTGCGCAGCAGCATGTTGTTCAGGTAGTGACCGGACTTGTAGCCGTAGAATTCGCCAATTAGGCTCTTGCCCAGCAGGTACAGGTCACCGATGGCGTCCAGTACCTTGTGCTTGACGAACTCATCTTCGTAGCGCAGACCGTCTTCATTCAGGATCTTGAAGTCATCGACCACGATGGCGTTCTCGAAGCTGCCACCGAGCACCAGATTCTGAGAGCGCAGGTACTCGATATCGCGCATGAAACCGAAGGTACGCGCCCGGCTGACTTCCTTCACGAAAGAGGTACTGGAGAAGTCCAGAACCGCTTCCATGTTGCGGTTTGCAAATGCCGGGTGATCGAACTCGATGCAGAAGCCGACCTTGAAGCCGTCAAACGGACGGAAGGTAGCGGTTTTGCCTTCATTGCTGACCGTCACTTCCTTCTTGATGCGAATGAACTGCTTCGGTGCGTTCTGCTCTTCGATACCGGCAGACTGAACCAGGAACACGAAGGGGGCTGCACTGCCGTCCATGATCGGTACTTCTTCAGCGCTCAATTCGACATAGCCGTTATCGATACCCAGCCCCGCCAGTGCCGACAGGAGGTGCTCGACCGTGGCAACACGGATGCCATCACGCGCCAGGTTGGTCGACAGCGTCGTATCGGCCACGTTATCGGCGCGGGCCTCGATCTCGAAAACCGGATCCAGGTCCACTCGTCGAAACACGATGCCAGTATTGACCGGCGCCGGCTTCAGCGTCAGGTACACCTTCTGGCCGGTATGCAGACCGATGCCGGTGGCCTTGATGCTGTTCTTGAGAGTGCGCTGTTTGATCATCCGCTTCGCCAACCTAAAATGTTACAAAAATATCAGGAAATTCTAACAAACAAGTGACACCTTCATCAATCTAAAGGTCATCAGCTGCCTGCTTTTTAATCAGCCTGACGCCGCAGGAACGTGGGGATGTCCAGACTTCCATAGTCATCACGACGCCCGTTCTGATCAACACCCGAGTCCTGCTGCGGTTTATCCAGCAGCGCCTCTTCGCGCTGACGACGCAGAATGGTGGGCAGTTCGATTTCATCCAGGTTGAGCGAGCCATCCTGCTTGCGGCTAGTCGGCGCATTACCCTGAACCACTTTCATCGACTGGTTGCGCGTACGATCAAGCCCGGTGGCAACGACGGTTACCTTGATTTCATCACCCAGAGACGGATCGATGACGGTACCCACCACGATGGTGGCGTCTTCATCGGCGTACTGTTCGACGATATTACCCACCTCGGTGAACTCACCCAGGCTCAGGTCTTCACCAGCCGCAATGTTGACCAGAATGCCGCTGGCGCCGCGCAGGTCGATATCTTCCAGCAGCGGGCTGCGAATGGCCGCTTCAGCGGCTTCTTCGGCACGGTTGTCACCGCGTGCGACCGCACTGCCCATCATCGCCATGCCCATTTCAGACATCACGGTACGCACATCCGCAAAGTCGACGTTGATCATGCCCGGGCGGGTGATCAGGTCGGCAATGCCCTGTACGGCACCCTTGAGCACATCGTTGGCCGCACTGAACGCGTTAACCAGACTGCAGTTCTTGCCCAGCACCTGCATCAATTTCTCATTCGGAATAATAATCAGGGAATCGACCGCATCGCGCAGCTCGTTGATGCCCTCTTCCGCGATTTTCATCCGCTTACGCCCCTCAAACGGGAACGGGCGAGTGACCACCGCCACGGTCAGAATACCCAACTCGCGGGCAACTTCGGCCACAATGGGTGCGGCGCCGGTTCCGGTCCCCCCGCCCATGCCGGCGGTGATGAATACCATATCGGCACCGGCCAGTGTTTCAGCGATCCGCTCGCGATCCTCAATCGCTGCCTGACGGCCAATATCCGGGTTGGCACCGGCACCCAGCCCCTTGGTAAGTTCGCCACCGATATGCAGCGCCGTACGTGCAGCATTACGGCTCAGCGCCTGAGCATCGGTATTGGCACAAATGAATTCGACACCTTCGACCTCTTTGTTGACCATATACTGTACGGCGTTGCCACCACCGCCACCGACACCGATAACCTTGATCAGCGCACTCTGCGTAACACTCTCGACCAGTTCAAACATGTTTTCCTCCTTCCCGGGCGCCTGCCACTACCTTCCGGCGCTACCGGCAACTGCATTAATGAATTTCGCTCTTAGAAGTTGCCCTGCAACCATTCCTTGAACCGTTTCAGATACACACCCGGATTGGGTCTGGGCATGCGCGGACGTTCCTGCGGTACCGCAACCAGCTCAGTGCCAGTCTCTGCGGCGATGGGTGCCATCGGCACCTCGTGATCCTGTTTGGCGTAGTGCAGCAGGCCAATGCTGGTGGCATAGATCGGGTTGCCAAGCTGGGCTTCCAGCCCCCGAATGCCCTGCGGCCTGGCCAGCCGTACCGGCATGTGGAAAATCTCTTCCGCCAGCTCCACGGCACCTTCCATCTTGGCGGTGCCCCCGGTCAGCACGATGCCGGCGGCTACCAGATCCTCGAAGCCACTACGACGCAGTTCGGCCTGAATCAATGTGAACAGCTCTTCGTAACGCGGCTCGACCACTTCAGCCAGCGCCTGGCGGGACAGATCCCGTGCGGGACGGTCACCCACGCTTGGCACCTTGATCATCTCGTCGGCGTGAGCGAGCTGAGCCAGGGCACAGGCGTATTTGATCTTGATCTGTTCCGCATGCTGAGTCGGCGTGCGCAGCGCCATGGCGATATCGTTGGTCACCTGATCGCCGGCAATCGGTATGACCGCCGTATGGCGAATCGAGCCGCCTGTAAAGACAGCAATATCGGTAGTGCCTCCACCGATATCGACAATGCAGACACCCAGGTCCTTCTCATCGTCGGTCAGTACCGCATAGCTGGACGCCAACTGCTCCAGCACGACGGCGTCCACTTCAAGGCCGCAGCGACGAATGCATTTTTCAATGTTCTGGATCGCGTTGATCGCCCCTGTGACGAGGTGTACCTTGGCCTCCAGCCGCACACCCGACATTCCCAGTGGCTCCTTGATTCCTTCCTGATTGTCGATCAGATACTCCTGCGGCAGGATATGGATGATCTTCTGATCCGCCGGAATCGCGACGGCACGCGCTGCATCAATCACTCGTTCAAGATCGTAGTCGGACACTTCGCGATCACGCACGGCCACGATGCCGTGGGAGTTCAAGCTGCTGATGTGGCTGCCGGCAATCCCCACCGTGACCCCATGGACCTTGCAGCCGGCCATCAGCTCGGCCTCTTCCACGGCACGCTGGATCGAGCTGACAGTCGACTCAATATTGACCACCACACCACGCTTCAACCCGCGTGAAGGCTGGGAGCCGACGCCAACGATCTCGATTGTGCCCTGCGGGGTCATCTCGCCCACCAGACACACCACCTTCGAGGTGCCGATATCGAGTGCGACGATCATGTTACCTGCCATATCGCCCTTAACCTGCATTATCCTGTCCTGCTCCTGCGCGCCAGCTAACGGCCACGCCATTGGTATATCGAATGTCGATCTGCTCTATCTGCCCCGCCTTTTCGGCCAGGTTCTGACGATAGATGCTTAAAAAACGTTTCAGCCGCGGCACCAGCTGCTCACGACCGGCAATAACGCGAATGCCGTTATCCAGCTCCAGTGTCCAGGCACCGCGCGTTTCCAGCGTCAGGCCCGTAAGCCGCAGCCCTTCACTGGAGAACATCCGGTTCAGGTCATGAAACTGCTGCATGATCCTGACCGTTTCATGGGCCGGCCCACTCAGTCGTGGCAACGCACGGTACTCCGGCTTCAGCTCGGGCCAGAAAATATCGCCCTGATGGTTCAGAAGCCCCTTATCACCCCAGCGGGCAACCGGCACTTCCTCTTCCAGCTGTACCTCCAGCGAAGGCGGCCACTGTCGTCTGACACTGGCGCTGTGTACCCATGGATCACCGATCAACTGCTCCTGAATCTGCTTCAGATCCAGCTGCAGCAGCGGGCTGGTGAGTCCTCCGGCCAGTGTCTGTGCCAGCGCGGTCTTGTCCAGATGGCGTGTCGCGCCCGCCATGCGGATCTCGGCTACCGGCTGATTCAGCCAGCCCCAGAGTTCACGCAGCGCCGAGCTGCCGATGCCGACAAACACCACCAGCAGCGTCAGCAACACAACACTGCGCCAGTAGCGATCCAGCCCCTGTTGTGTGTGTTGTTCGACACTGCCCCTGCTCATGAGCTTACTCCCGCTCCCCTGCCGTACGCAGGATTTCAACCACCAGCTGACTGAAGCTGATACCCGCCTCACGGGCGGCCATGGGCACCAGGCTGTGGTCTGTCATGCCAGGGGCTGTATTCACCTCCAGCAACTGGAACTGCCCATTGGCATCCATCATCACATCCACACGGCCCCAACCATGGCAACCGGCAATGCTGAATGCCTGCTGCACCAGCTGCTGCAAAGACTCGGTCTGCTCCTGCGAAAGTGCGGTTCTGAAGTGGTAACCGGTATCCGCTGCTTCATACTTGGCCGTGAAATCATAGAAATCATGCGGTGTTTCCAGCCGGATCACCGGCAAGGTTTCATGCCCAAGCACCGCCACTGTAAATTCCGGCCCATCCACCCACTTCTCGGCAATCACACTGCTGTCGTAGGCGGTTGCCTGAGCAAAGGCGGCCTCAAGTTCGGCACGGGTGCGTACCTTGCTCATGCCGATGCTGGAGCCTTCATGCGCCGGCTTGACCATGATCGGATACCCCAGACGGGCTTCAACGGCCTCAAGGTCTGCACCTTCGTCCAACACGGCAAATGCCGGTGTCGGCAGCCCCGCTCCCTGCCACAGCAGCTTGCAGCGCAGCTTGTCCATGCCCAGCGCCGATGCGCAGACACCGCTGCCGGTGTAGGGCTTGTGCATCATTTCCAGCAATCCCTGAATGGTGCCGTCCTCGCCACCACGGCCATGCAGAATCAGGAAGGCACGGTCAAAGTCGGCCTGCAACAGCTGTGCAACAGGATCTCGCCCATCCGCCGCCAGGTCGATGGCAAAGGCATCCACACCTGCAGCCTGCAACCCACGCAGTACTTCGGCACCGCTGCGCAGCGAGATTTCCCGCTCGGCGGAGCGCCCTCCCATGATGACGGCCACACGGCCAAAGGCAGCCGCTTCTGATGCATCCAGTCGCCACTCACTCATGCTTTTTTCTCCGCATCGACCGCTGTAAGACTTTCCTGTTTCAACTGATGCGCCAGGCTGGTGATGTTGCCGGCACCCTGCGTCAACACCAGATCACCGGGCTGCAGCACATTGCGCAACACGTCGGCAACGTCATCGGGCCCTTCAACAAACACCGGTTCAACGCCCCGCTGGCGGATGCTGCGACACAGACTGCGTGAGTCTGCCCCCGGTATCGGCTCTTCACCGGCCGGGTAGACCTCCATCAGCAACAGCAGGTCCACTTCCGACAGCACCTGTACAAAGTCTTCGTACAGATCCCGTGTTCGGGTGAAGCGGTGCGGCTGATAGATCATCACCAGGCGCCGATCCGGCCAGCCTTCCCGCACGGCACGAATAACCGCCTGCACCTCACGCGGGTGATGGCCATAGTCGTCCACCAGGGTGGCGCTGCCCTGTGCCAGTGGCAGCTCGCCCAGCACCTGGAAGCGGCGCCCAACCCCCTCGAATTTCTCCAGTGCGCGCACAATGGCGGCATCATCGATCTGCTCGTCGGAAGCAACCGCGATACAGGCCAGCGCATTCAGTACATTGTGCCGCCCCGGCATGTTCAGGCAAACATCGAGAGGCTTCTGCCCCGACGGACGTTCAACACGGAAACGGGTCTGCATGCCATTTTGTTGCAGATCCAGCGCACGGTAGTCGGCACCTTCATGAAAGCCATAGGTCAGGGTCGGACGGCTGACCTCAGGCAGAATTTCCCTTACCACCGGATCATCGGTGCAAAGTACGGCAAGGCCATAAAACGGCAAATTGTGCAAAAAGCTGACAAAGGTCTGCTTCAACTTGCCGAAGTCACCGCCATAGGTATCCATATGGTCGGCATCGATGTTGGTTACAATCGCGACCATCGGCTGCAGATGCAGGAAGGAAGCGTCGCTTTCATCCGCCTCGGCGACCAGATAGCGGCTGCCGCCGAGCTGCGCATTGGTACCGGCACTGGTCAGTCGGCCACCGATTACGAAGGTGGGATCGAGCCCACCTTCCGCCATGATGGACGCCATCAGACTGGTGGTCGTGGTTTTGCCATGGGTACCCGCAACCGCAATGCCGTGGCGGTAGCGCATCAGTTCAGCCAGCATCTCGGCTCGACGTACCACCGGAATGCGCAGCTCACGTGCGGCGGCCACTTCCGGGTTGGTTTCGTTCACCGCAGTTGAGGTCACGATGACATGGGATCCCACCACGTTACCTTCAGCGTGGCCGATAAAGACCTGAGCACCGAGCGATTTCAGCCGATCCGTGGTTGCGGATGGGCGGATATCAGAGCCGGATATCTCGTAACCCTGGTTCAGCAGGACTTCGGCAATGCCACACATGCCAACGCCACCGATGCCGACAAAATGGATGCGGCGAATGCGGCGCATCTCGGGCACCTCGTAGACTTTCACACTGCGGTTCACCGCTGTCACTTCATAACCTCCAGACAGATTTCTGCCACTGTCGTACTTGCTTCGGGGCGGGCCTGTTCACGCGCCCGTTCGGCCATCTGCAATAATTGTTCTCGGGTGCCAAGTTCGCTCAGCAGAGCGGCCAGCCGCTCCGGGTTCAACTCGGACTGCTGCACCACTCGTGCAGCACCAGCCTGCTCCAGATGCCGCGCATTGGCGGTCTGGTGGTCATCCACCGCATGGGGGAAAGGCACAAAAATGGCACCCAGACCGGCAATTTCGATTTCACTCACGGTGAGTGCGCCGGAGCGACACAGCACCAGATCCGCCCAGCCGTAGGCCTTGTCCATCCGATCAATAAACGGCACCACACTGGCCGTGACGCCCGCTTCGGCATAAGCCGCCGTGGTTGAGTCCAGATGACGCTTGCCGGTTTGATGCCAAACTTCCGGGCGCTGTTCCTGTGGCAGCAGCGCCAAAGCCTTGGGCAGCATTTCATTGATCGCCAGCGCACCCAGACTGCCTCCCACCACCAACAGGCGCAACGGCCCTTCACGGCCGGCAAAGCGTTCTGCCGGAGGCGCCAGCTCAAGGATCGGCCCACGCACCGGGTTGCCAGTCGTGATTGCCCCCTCGCGCCTGGCAAAAGCCTGTGGAAAGGCCTGCAATACCCTGCTCGCCAGACGTGCCAGCGTGCGGTTGGTCATGCCCGGAATCGCATTCTGCTCATGCACCACAACCGGAACCCGTAACAGCCATGCCGCCAGACCGCCGGGGCCTGAAGCAAACCCCCCCATACCCAGCACGACATCCGGTTTGGTGCGGTGCAACACGCCCAGTGCCTGACCCAATGCACGAGCAAGCTTGAAGGGTGCCAAAAGCAGGCTTAACCGCCCCTTGCCGCGCAGCCCTGTCACCGAAATGCGATACAGCGGAATGCCGGCCTTGGGCACAATTTCGTTCTCGATACCGACCTGGCTGCCAAGCCATTCGACCGCCACACCACGCTGACGCAGAATATCGGCCGTTGCCAGCGCCGGAAACACATGCCCACCGGTGCCACCTGCCATGATCAGTACCTTGCGTGAGGTGTCACTCATGCCGGTCGCTCCTCCAGTTTCAGTATTCGCCGTACCAGTGGCAATTCACGCGGTACCTGCTTCAACTGCTGACACTTGAGTTCGTAGTCGACGCGCAGCACGATTGCGATCATTCCGGCACAGACCAGCAGACTGGACCCCCCATAACTGAGCAATGGCAGAGTCAGCCCCTTGGTCGGCAGCGCTCCCACGTTTACACCGATATTGATCAGTGCCTGACCGGCAATAATGAAGCCGAAGCCATACACCATGTAGGCCTTGAAGAACTGCTGCAATTTCTCGGCACGGCGACCGATGATGAAAATCCGGGCCACCAGCAGTACATAAAGCGCCACCACAATCAGCGCCCCCAGCAGCCCCAGCTCTTCTGCCAACACTGAGTAGACAAAGTCAGTATGCGCCTCGGGCAGGTAAAACAGCTTTTGTACACTGTTGCCCAACCCGGTACCAAACCAGTCACCACGGCCAAAGGCGATCTGTGCCTGCGACAGCTGGTAACCGCTGCCAAAAGGATCCGCCCAGGGGTCGGTGAAGCTTTTCAGGCGCTCAAGCCGGTAGGGCTGAGCGAAGGCCAGCAATCCAACCAGCAGGCCGGCCGACACCACAACCACCAGCAGCTGCATGAAGCGCATGCCGCCCAGAAACACCATGCCGGCCACGGTGCCGACGAGAACAACCAGCGCACCGTAGTCAGGCTCCATCAGCAGGGCCACACCGTAAAAGCCCATCGGAATGGCCGGTTTGACCACGCCCCACCAGCCGCTGCGCACTTCCGCCAAACGCCTGACCAGGTAACCGCTGATAAATATCACCATGCACGCCTTGGCAATTTCGGAGGCCTGAATGTTGATGGGCCCCACGCCGATCCAGCGCCGCGAACCATTCACTTCACGGCCAATGCCGGGAATCAACACCAGTATCAGAAACGCCAGACCGATCAACAGCAGCACGCCACTGTATTTCTCCCAGGCCCTGACCGGCACCATCAGGGCGAGAGCGGCACTCACCAGTGCAACCACCAGAAACCCGCCATGGCGCAGGATGAAATGAGCCGGCGAACCAAAATCGCGTGCCGCCACATCCATGGAAGCGGACGTAATCATCACCAGTCCGGTCAACATCAAGGCAAGAGTGCTCACCAGCAGCAAGGGATCGACCGGTGCCACTCCGGCCGGCGCCTGCAGCCTGGCGGGGATCTGAATGGACGGCAGCGCCAGTCTCATGACAGCCCCTCCACCGCCTGAATGAATACCTGACCACGCTCGCTGTAACCCGAAAACATGTCGAAGCTGGCACAGGCCGGAGACAGCAGTACCACATCACCCGGACGCGCAAGTTCAGCGGCACACTGCACCGCCTCCGCCATGCTGCCGGCAAAATGATGCTGAGGCCCCTCAACCTCTGCAGAAATCTGACGAGCATCGCGACCGATCAGCACCAGATCACGACTGTAGCGGCGCAGCGGGGCAGCCAGTGAAACAAAGGACTGGTCCTTGCCAACACCACCTGCGATCAGAATCAAACGGGCGTCACCTTTCAGCGTAGCGCCCAACCCCTCCAGCGCCGCCAGCGTAGCGCCGACATTGGTGCCCTTGGAGTCGTTGTAATAGCTCACACCCGCCACATCCGCGACCCACTGACAGCGATGCGCAAGGCCAGCAAACTGCTGTAGCGCCCTGAGCGATGCATCGCGTGGAATATTGACCGCATCGGCCAGCGCCAGCGCCGCCAGGGCATTGGCCAGATTGTGGCTGCCGCGAATTTTCAATGCCGAGGCCGGCAGCAATGGTACAAGCCCACAGGCGATCCAGGTTTCACCCTCATGATCCAGCAGGCCGTAATCCTTGAGATCCGGTCGATTCAGCCCAAAGCTGCGCAGCTGCATCCCCTGGGCCAGCAGGGGCTGAGTCAGCGGGTCCTCACGGTTGGCAATCACAACAGCGGCGCCACGGTAGATGCGCTGTTTGGTCAGGGTATAGTCCTGCATGCCGTTGTAGCGATCGAGATGATCAGGGCTGACATTCAGCACGGTTGCCGCTGCAGCACGCAGTTCGTGCGTAGTTTCGAGCTGAAAGCTGGACAGCTCCAGCACATACAGTTCAGCCGGGGCCTCCAGCAGATCCAGTGCCGGGGTACCGATATTGCCGCCCACGCCCACCCTGATACCGGCTGCAGCGGCCATCTCACCTACCAGTGTGGTCACGGTACTTTTGGCATTGGAGCCGGTAATGGCGACGATGGGGGCCGTCGCCTCACGGCAGAACAGGTCGATATCACCCAGCAGCGGCACACCTGCTGCCACGGCTGAGGCAATGGCCGGATGCCGTTTGTCCACCCCGGGGCTGATGATCAGCTCGCCGGCACGGCCAAGCCAGTCAGAATCAAGCTCACCAAGATGAAGTTCTACAGACGGAAATTCAGCCCGAAAGGCATCGGCCCCGGCCGGAGCCTCACGGGTATCACACACCGCAAAGTGCAGCCCGCGCCGGTGCAGGTAGCGCGCGCAGGACAACCCGGTCTGGCCCAGACCGATGATGATGCGCTGCTTGTCAGTCGTAATCAGACTCACCCTGCTCTCCTGATTGGTCAATTTCGTTAGCGAATCTTCAACGTGGCCAGACCGATCAGCACCAGAACGACAGTGATGATCCAGAAACGCACGATGACCCGCGGTTCCGGCCAGCCTTTCAGTTCAAAATGGTGATGAATCGGTGCCATGCGGAAAATACGTCGCCCGGTCAGCTTGAACGAGGCCACCTGGAGGATGACGGAGATGGTTTCCATCACGAACACCCCGCCCATGATCACCAGCACCAGCTCCTGTCGCACGATGACAGCGATCACACCGAGTGCCGCACCCAGTGAAAGCGCACCCACATCGCCCATGAACACCTGCGCGGGGTAGGTGTTGAACCAGAGAAAGCCCAGACCGGCCCCGACAATGGCACCACAGAAGATGATCAGCTCGCCGGAACCCGCCACATACGGAATGTGCAGATAATTGGCAAACTGAACGTGGCCGCTCAGGTAGGCAAACACGGCCAGCGCCCCCGCCACCATCACCGTCGGCATGATCGCCAGACCGTCAAGGCCATCGGTCAGGTTGACCGCATTGGAGCTGCCCACAATGACGAAGTAGGTGAAGACAATGAAGAAAATCCCCATATCAATGGCGATATCCTTGAAAAACGGCAGAATCAGCTGGGTTTCCACCGGTGACTGAGCGGTCATGTAGAGCACGACGGCGGCACCCAGCCCGCCAATCGACTGCCAGAAATACTTCCAGCGTGCAGGCAACCCGCGCGGGTTTTTCTCGATCACCTTGCGCCAGTCATCCACCCAGCCAACGGCACCAAAGATCAGCGTTACTATCAATGTCACCCAGACATAGCGGCTGGTCAGATCACTCCACAGCAGCGTACTGATTGCGATGGAGAGCAGAATCAGGGCGCCCCCCATGGTAGGCGTTCCCGCCTTGCTCAGATGTGACTGGGGGCCGTCAGAACGGATCGCCTGACCAATCTGTTTTTCCTTAAGGCGCGTAATCAACCAGGGACCCAGAAACAGCGACAGGCCCAGAGCGGTCAGGATTCCCATGATGCCGCGCAGGGTGATGTAGCGAAACACCCCGAAGCCGGTATAAAACTGTGACAGGTAGTCAGCGAGCAACAAAAGCATGGTTTCAGTTATCCCCTTTCAACAGGGCCGCAACTACCCTGTCCATTGCGGCACTGCGCGAGCCCTTGACCAGAAGGGTCAGCTGCTCCGGCGGCAGTGCCTGAATTTTTGTTATCAGTTGTGTTTGTGTCGCAAAATGCTCGGCTCCCTGCCTGATCGCAGCATAGGCATCGGCCGCTGCACGCATGGCAGGACCGGTCACCAGCAGCTGATCAATCTCACGCTCGGCTGCATAACGTCCCACTTCGGCATGCAGCTGCTGCGATTGCTCACCCAACTCTGCCATATCACCCAGCACCAGCACTCGATGTCCCGGCAGCTGGGCCAGCAGGTCGATGGCCGCCTTTACCGCATCGGCATTGGCGTTGTAGCTGTCATCAATCACTAACGCGCCGTTGGCAAGGCGATGTGGACTGAGACGCCCCGCCACCGACTGGCACTGATCCAGCACACCGGCAATCTTCGACAGCGGTCGACCGGCAGCCACCCACGCCGCCGCCGCGGCCGTTGCATTGGCCACGTTGTGGCGCCCCAGCAGCTTCAACGACACCGGCAACTGCTCTGTGCCGTCATCCAGCACAAAGCGCCAGCTGCCATCCGGATTCATCTCAAGCTTTGAGGCACTGACATCGGCGGCACCGTTTTCGACGCCAAAGCTGATCATGCGACGCTTCAGCCGTTGCAGGCGCTCAATCCAGGCCGAGGCATGGGGCGAGTCCAGATTGACAACCCCCACGCCACCTTCGGGCAGCCCTTCAAAAATTTCGCCCTTGGCACGCACCACGCCTTCCAGGCTGCCAAAGCCTTCCAGGTGGGCACCCATCGCATTGTTGAGTACCGCCACATCGGGACGGGCCATGGCGGTCGTGCGGGCAATTTCGCCCTGCGCACTGGCGCCCAGCTCAATCACCGCGGCCTCATGCTCGGCAGACAGCTCCAGCAACGTCAACGGCGCGCCGATTTCGTTATTCAGGTTGCCCCGAGTGGCCAATACCGTGCCGCTGGTAGCAAGCAGTCGTGCCAGCATCTCTTTCACCGTGGTTTTGCCGCCACTTCCGGTGACGGCAAACACGGGCGCACGGAACAGCGAGCGGTTGTACCCGCCCAGCTGCCCCAGTGCCTTTAGGGTGTCGGTGACAACCAACTGGGGCAGGGTTGTGCTCATCAGCTGACTCACAACCACTGCCTCAGCCCCCTTCAACTCGGCAGCACCGACAAAATCGTGACCATCAAAATTAGGGCCCTTCAATGCCACAAACAGATCACCCGGTTGCAACAACCGGCTATCCGTGACAACCCTTTCGACGGTCCTGTTCTCTCCCTGAAGATGCGCTCCGAGTACCTGCTTGAGCTCATCCAGTTCGAAGGCGCGCATCATACATCAGCTCCCTGTTTCAATACACGCAAGGCGTGTTCATGATCACTGAACGGGTGACGTGTTCCATCTGTTTCCTGATAATTTTCATGCCCCTTGCCGGCAATCAGTACAAGATCACCGGGACCGGCATGGCTGACTGCCCAGCGAATGGAGGCCGCACGATCCGGCTCCACATGCAGGCGCACGGTTGCAGGCACCCCCGCCATCACCTCACGAATAATCTGCTCCGGTGATTCACTGCGCGGGTTGTCACTGGTCAGCACCAGCCGATCGGCAAGCTCCGCTGCAACAGCGCCCATTTCAGGCCGCTTGCCCCGGTCACGATCACCGCCACAACCGAATACACACCAAAGATGGCCGCTGCCCGGCTGATGCAGACGCAACGCCTGCAACGCCTGCGCGAGTGCATCCGGTGTGTGAGCATAATCAACAACAACCAGCGGCTGCCCCTCGACCCGAGGCAGGCATTCCATGCGCCCGGCCACCGGCCTGACTGTGCCAAGGGCTGTTGCAATCTGCTCAAGACTGAAATCAAGCAGCTGCAGCAGAGTTGCACTCAGCAACAGATTACTGACGTTAAAACTGCCCAGCAGGGCCGACTGTACACTCTGGCGCCCCTGCGGAGTTTCCAGCTCGAAGCGGCAGCCTCGGGCATCAAACTCGAGTTCGCTGGCAGCCACATCAACACCGGGTTCGGCGCTGCCGAAACCGAGCACACGGGACGATTCGCTGGCCTGACGCTCAAACAGGGTGCGACCAAACACATCATCCAGATTGATTGCCTGTAGCGGTGGGGCATAGTCTACAAACAGACGCGCCTTGGCATCGCCATAGCGCGCCATGTCACCATGATAATCAAGATGGTCACGGGTCAGGTTGGTGAACGCTGCCGCCGTAAAATGAACCCCGGACACACGCTTCTGGTCCAATGCATGACTGGACACCTCCATCACCACATATTCAGCCCCCTGAAGTCGAAAACGGGCCAACAGCGCCTGTAATGCAATGGGATCAGGCGTAGTATGGGTAGCTGGCTGCAGGTCACCGACAAAGCCGTTGCCCAGAGTGCCGATCACGGCACAGCGATGGCCCAACGACTCGAGTGCCTGTGCCAGATAGCTGCTGCAGGACGTCTTGCCGTTGGTGCCGGTTATGCCGATCACCTTCAGATGCTCGCTCGGCCGATCATGAAAGCGACTCGCCACCTGACCCACCACTTGGTCCAGATCATCGACCTCCAACAGCGGAACCGAAACCGCAGCCCGCTCGACACTATCCAGTACGCCGCGCTGCACCATCACCGCAACGGCACCACGCTTGATGGCATCCGCGATATAGTCGGCCCCGCGATGACTGACACCATCACGAGCAAAGAACAGATCACCTGACTGCACTAGGCGACTATCCAGCGACAGGCCGCTGACATTCACACTGTGATCAAACGGCAAAGCCGCAAGCGTTGCGCACACCTGCGGCAGTAATGTCAGCAATGATTGTGAGTAATGATTCATTGCATCGCCACCTGAGATGAAGGAGGTTCAGGCCACTTGTCTGGTGGCACGTTCAGAAGCCGCAGAGAACCGGCAGCAATACGCGAAAAAACCGGCGCCGCAACCAGCCCGCCGTAATATTCCTGCCCTTTCGGATTATCGACCATCACCGCAATAACCAGACGAGGGTTGGTCAGAGGGGCAATCCCGGTGAATACCGACACATATTTATCCTCGGCATAGCCTCCTCCGCTCGCCTTGTGCACCGTGCCGGTCTTGCCGCCGACACGATACCCTTCAACCGCTGCCCGGCGCCCTGTCCCCTGTGCGCTGATAACGGTTTCGAGCATATCCAGCACCTGAGGCCCCACACCCGGCGGCAACACACGAGTGCCGGCTGGTGCCTGGGTCTGTTTCAACAGGGTCACAGGTCGCATCATGCCGTCTGCTGCCAGCGGGACGTATGACTGTGCCAATTGCAAGAGTGTGCTCGAAAGGCCGTAACCATAGGACATCGTTGAGCGCTCAACGCGCTGGCGCTCCGCCAGAAACGGCAATACCCCTGTGCGCTCACCGGGGAAGCCGGTACCGGTATCGCGCCCAAGCCCCACATTGTGCAGCAGGTTGCGAACGGTATCGTGCGGCATTTCAAGAGCAAGTTTGGTCACACCCACGTTGCTGGACTTGGTAATAATGCCGGTAAGATCCAGTTTGCCGTAATTGCGATGATCCTTGATGCTGGCGCCACCCACTCGGATGTAGCCGGGCGACGTGTCGATCACTGAGTCGCGCGTATACTGGCCGCTCATCATGGCCGCCGCCACAGTCAGAGGCTTGATGGTAGACCCTGGCTCAAACAGGTCGGTCAGTGCCCGGTTGCGCAGCGCATCAGTGCTGAGTTCAGACCGGTCATTGGGGTTGTAGGATGGCTGATTAACCAACGCCAGCACCTCACCGGTCTTGGCATCCAGCACCACAGCAGAACCGGAATCGGCACGATGTGACTCCACCGCCGCCTTGAGTTCGCGATAGGCCATATACTGCAGGCGCAGGTCAATACTCAACTGCAGGTCATTACCGGCATTGGCGTCCTGCAGCGAGCGGATATGCTTGATGGTACGACCCACACGATCCTTGAGCACCAGCTTGCGTCCGGGTTCGCCCCGCAGGCTGTGGTTATAGGCCAGCTCAAGCCCTTCCTGCCCCTCACCATCCACATTGGTGAAGCCAACCAGATGGGTCGCCACCTCCCCTACCGGGTAGTAGCGCTTGTACTCACGATCCGCATGCACACCGGGAACACCCAGCGCTTCAACCGCTTCAGCCAGCTCAGGCGTTACCTGTCGCTTCAGATAGAGGAAGCGGCGCTCGGGGTTTGCCGTCAGCACCGACTTGAGTTCGTGCGGCTTCATATCGAGCAGCTGAGCCAGACGGGTCAGCCCACCGTGCTGCAGATCGGTTCGCAACGGGTCAGCCCAGATGGTTGCGACCGGCGCGCTTACCGCAAGCGGTTCGCCGTTACGATCCGTAATCAGGCCACGATGCGCCGGAATCAACATGGTACGCAGCGTTCGGGCATCGCCCTGACTGCGCAGAAAGGCCTGATCATCACCATAGAGTGATAACAGTTTTGAGGTGATGCCCGCCACGATCAGCGCCAGCAAAAACACAACCAGCCAGATCCGCCAGCTCCTGGCTGCATGGGTCTGTATGATCGGATCTTCACTTTTGCTCATGGCGTACGATCTCGATTGCTTCGGTTTCCGGCACGACCATATCCATCTCACTGGCTGCCAGCGACTCTATCCGGTGGTGTGAGGACCATACACTCTGCTCCAGCAGGTACTGACCCCACTCCACCTGTAATTCATCCCATTGGTGCACCAGAATCTGATGCTGGTTGAACAGACGGCGGTATTCATAGGCCGAAAAAATGACCGCCATCGCACTGATCATCACAGCCAGGGTCAGTCCCGTCACCAGCAACGCCGGTACCAGCAACTCACCACCGCTCACAATGCGCTGTTCAGCCTCCCCTTTCGCCTGCTGCGGCATGAACCGGTTCTGGACAGACTCAAGCCTCTCGCGCCAGTACTCTGCCGTCAGCCAGGCAGGTGTGCCAAAACCGAACTTCATGCCAGCTTGATGGCGGCACGCATCACAGCACTGCGTGCCCTGGGGTTCTGGTTCAACTCATCCTTACCTGCCTTCACGGCCTTCCCTGCCGATTTCAGACGCCGTTTCATCATTGCATCCCTCACCGGCACCCCCGGTGGCAGGTGTTCATCCCCTTTAACGTGACGGCGAATGAAGCGTTTCACAATCCGGTCTTCCAGCGAATGAAAGCTGATCACCACAAGCTTGCCACCCGGTGCCAGCACCTCAAGCGCCTGATCCAGACACTGTTCCACATCTTCCAGCTCACGGTTGATATGGATGCGAATACCCTGAAAGGCACGCGTTGCCGGGTTTTTGCCTTTTTCCCAGCGCGGATTGGCTTCTGTAATGATTTTAGACAGCCGCGCGGTTGTGGTAATAGGCGCCTGCTCTCGTTCAGCCACGATTGCGCGCGCCATGCGTCTTGAAAAACGCTCTTCGCCGTAGCGATACATCACATCCGCGATTTCCTGCTCATCGGCGCGGTTTATCCAGTCAGCGGCACTCTCGCCACGACTGGTATCCATGCGCATATCAAGCGGACCGTCGTTAACAAAGCTGAAGCCCCGCTCAGGGTCATCCAGCTGTGGCGAACTGACCCCCAGATCCAGCAGCACGCCAGTGACCTGCCCCATCAAGCCACGCTGCTCGACAAAGGACTGCAGCTGTGCAAAAGAGCCGTGCTCGATACTGAATCGGGGCTCGTCAGCGAAACGCTCGGCAGCAAAGCTGATTGCCTCGGGATCCTTGTCGATGGCCATCAGACGACCACCTTCAGAGAGTTCTGCAAGGATGCGCGCGCTGTGACCGCCACGGCCGAAGGTGCCATCGATATAGAAGCCTTCCCGGTCTGTCACCAGCTCCTGGACCGCCTCTTCCAGCAGAACTGTGGTATGGCTGAATGTCTGACTCATGCTGCCCCGTTACCTGGGAGTGCGTTAAAGTGACAGTGACTGCAGCTCCTGAGGTATTTCTTCATCCTCATCAGCCTGCAGATATTCGTCACGCGTACTGTTCCAGAGTTCTTCACTCCAGATTTCAAACTTGTTGCCCTGCCCCAGCAAAACGATCTTCTTGTCCAGCTGCGCATACTCACGCAGCGGTGCCGGCAGCAACATGCGCCCGTTGGCATCCAGCTCCAGATCGGTCGCGTGACCGGTCAACAGACGCTGAATGCGACGCACCGCCTTGTTAAAACTCGGCAGCGCGTCAATGCGGGCCTGAATTTCGTCCCACTCGGGCTGAGGATAAAGCAGCAGGCATTTGTCTTCGGTATCAATCGTCACCACCATACGGCCGTCACAATGGGTGTGTACCGACTCGCGATAGCGTGCCGGAAGCGCCATTCGGCCCTTGGCATCGAGATTGATCGGATTGACTCCGCGGAACATGACGCCCACTGTCTTTCCCCAAATAGCCCACTTTTAACCACTTTTTCCCACTACGCGACACTATAGGTAGTAAGCACAGCAGATGCAAGGTGGAAAAGAGGTGAATAGGGTGTGGTTTTCAGCTGAACCCTGAGCCGTACCCGGCCTGGTTAAAAGTGGCCACAGCCCATGCAGAATGCGACCTGCACGGGAAGCCGATAGGAAACATGGGGTTGCAGGTGTAAAGATGGGATGGGCGTCAAAGCGTCGGTGGGGGATACGACAGCAATTGATCTCAAGCCACGAGTGATTCGCGGCTCTACAGCAGGATTCAGTGCATCACAACCCTGTTCCGGCCGTTGCTTTTTGCAGCGTACAGATTGCTGTCGGCACGACCAAACAGGGACTCGCCTGTATCGTCAGACACGACCTCTGCCACACCGATTGAGATCGTGATGTGCACCGGGCGACTCTGGAAATTGAACGGGCTTTGCTCTACGGCTTTGCGCACTTTCTCGGCCGCTTGATGGGCGGACTCCCCACCGGTTGACGGCATCAGAATGACAAACTCTTCGCCGCCAAAACGAGCAATAAAATCAACCCCACGCAAACTGCTACGCAGCACTTTGGCCATCAGCCTCAGCACCTTGTCGCCCGCCAGGTGGCCATACTGATCGTTAATGCGTTTGAAAAAGTCGATATCGGCAACACAAAGAGCGAAAGGTGTACCGTAGCGCTGATAGCGTGCAATTTCATTCGCAAGTTGCTGGTCATAGGCAAATCGATTCGCCAACCCCGTGAGCGGATCGGTACGCGACTTCATATGCGCCTCTTCAGCACTCCTGCGGAACCCGGCCGCTTTCTGCTCCATTTCGTCCAGGCGGCTCATCAACCCCTGTCGCTCCCGCTTCAGTTCGGCAATATGCTGATCTTCCGCCCTTCGGTGAGTGTTCACCGCTTTTATCAGGCTTGCCAGCTGGGTGCTGACAGCCGTTTTCAGCTCGTCAATATCACTGCTCAGCTTGACCGTCTGACTGATTTTCTGAACATCATGCCGTACCGTCTGGTCCAGCAGGTTGTTGCGTTGAAGCTGTACAGTGTCTGCAGTCTCCGCCTTGTCCAGAAAGCTGCGCAGATAGGCCAGCTGTTCACTTAGACCCACTAGGTACGCCTGAATATCCGCTCCGACGTTGCCGCCACAGGCCCGAGCCAATACTGAAACCTCTTCAAGGCACTGCTCCAGCTCTTCCGAACCGGGCCCTGCCTCCAGGCGGCTGATCAGCTCATGGGTACGCGCTCGATGCTGGGCAGGCACATTGAACAGCTGTATCAGTTCCAGCAATCGTTGCGCCATACGGCTGCTGATCACGTCGCCCGGCTGTGCCAGATCGTCAGCACTGACTGTATCGGAATCAGAGTAAGCATTCTGCCGCTGAAAAGTCAGGAGCGTATCAATCAACCCCGGTAACTGCTGCATGTTGTCGGCCGTGCCGGCGAGCTTTTGTCTCACCTCAACCAGCGTCCTTGCCTGGCTTTCAGCCGTGCCCTGCAACAGCAGCACCCATTCATCGATGCGTTTAATCAGTTGCCGGGCCTGCTGCGCCCGGGTTTCATCCAGCAGGCGCACATGCTTTTCAGTTTTGCGCAGCAGGTCTGGCACTGCATCCAGCTTGCCTGCCTGCAATTCGGCCACCAGCGACGCCAGCAGCTGGTCAAGCGTGGCTGATTGGCCATGCACCGCAAGGTCTAGCTGAATGGCCAGATTGCGAAGACATTCAGCCGCCTGAGCGTGTTGCTGCTCGTGTTGCTCCACCTCAAGCGCCAACGCTCTGTACTTCCCGCGCCAGTCGACATTGTCTGTCATCGTAAAATCTCCATATTCTCTGAGGCGGAACAGTTCAAATCAGGCGCTCGCAAGCAGTTTCAGAAGTGCCGCAGCCGATGCATCCGAAGACGCCGGGTTTTGCCCCGTCACCAACAGACCATCCACCACTACATGGCACTCCCAGTCGTTAGCGCGTTCATAGCGACCACCCTTGTCCTTGAGCATATCTTCAACCAGAAACGGCACAATATCCGTCAACTGCACCGCCGCTTCTTCGGAATTGCTGAAACCAGTCACCGTTTTGCCCTTTACCAAGGGCACACCATCAGCTCCGGTTACATGCCGTAAGACAGCCGGTGCATGACATACCGCACCAATCGGTTTCTTTTGCTCAGCGAACGCCATGATCAGGTTGATGGAGTCCGAGTCTTCGGCCAGATCCCACAATGGGCCGTGCCCCCCCGGGTAAAAGATGGCGTCAAAGTCTCCGGCACTCACCTGTGACAGGGGGATGGTATTGGCCAGCGCCTGTTTCGCTTCACTGTCCTGATTAAAGCGCTCGGTTGCAGCCGTCTGCGCATCGGGAACAGTGCTGTTAGGGTCGACCGGGGGCTGACCGCCCTCGGGGGATGCCAGTGTGATATCTGCACCGGCATCGCGAAACACGTAGTAGGGCGCAGCGAACTCTTCCAGCCAGAACCCTGTCTTGTGCCCCGTGTCGCCCATCTTGTCGTGTGAAGTAAGCACCATCAGTATGTTCATTTCGACCTCCTGTTTTGGTATGTCGGACCCATACGCTACAGCGCACTATGCTGGATCCGGCCCCGTGTGACAAACGCCCGTTTTGAAATACGGTAGCACTACTCTGCATGGACGTTGATATCGGGTCTTGACTCACGTCACAACCGGCAATCGGAATACTCTATTTGACCGCACAACCTTCATGACATCAAATTGCGACAGCGGTATCCTTTATCAATATTCACGAGAATGCAAAGGGCAGGGTTTCACAATGTTACAGGCAACACAGCCCCTAACCTTTCACCAGCAGCTGCGACAGGCAACACACGCGGCTCATGTGCGTCTGAATCACCACCCTCTTTTGAGTCAGATGACCCGGCCCACGCTCGATATTGAGACCTATACCCTCATTCTGCAGGCCTACTGGAGCTTCTATCAGACAGCGGAAACCCAGATCCGCAACTGCCTTGCCAGTGACATGGCCGACTTCAACTACACCGACCGCTACAAGGCTGAATGGCTGACACAGGATCTTGCTCACTTCGGACTCACACCCGGCGTGGATGGCTGCTGCCCTTTCACGGTTGACCTTGCCATGCCAAGGAACAGATCCGAACTGGTGGGCATGATGTACCCCCTGGAGGGATCAACCCTGGGCGGTCGCGTCATCAGCCGGCATCTGATGCATAACCTGGGTATCAACGACGCCAATGGCGGGCGCTTTTTCAGCGGCTACGGTCACAATATCGAACAGCTGTGGACGCTGTTCATCCAATTCGCAGAGCGTTCGCCACAATCCAGACAGGAGCGCACACAGGCCTGCGATTACGCCATTTATCTTTTTGAAACACTCGAGGCATTTCTCGATGTCCATGCCTCCTGATTGCAGCAACACAGAGCAAGACACCGTTTTACAGCAAGCTCTCCAGCACTGCGAACGCGAGCCTATCCATTGGGCTGGCTCTATTCAGCCCAATGGCATTTTACTGGCACTCGATGAAAACCTTGTGATCCGTTATTGCAGTGAAAACGCTGATTCCATCTTTTCACGCCCCTGGCATGAACTGCTGGGAGAAACCTTTACAGCTTTCGTGAGCGAGTCTGATATTGAACAGATTCAATCACTGAAAGGACTCGGAGACTGGCGCTCTTCCGCGGTGGTACAACTCGCTGTCAAAAACTCCGACTGCCCGGTTATACGTGATGCCGCCATTTCGTTTAACGCGCCTTATTGGCTGATTGAACTGGAAGCGACCGCACCGGACCAGAGCGAACTTTTCCGTCAAATGTTCGTACCCACCCGAGATCTCCTGTGGCAGCTGGATGCCGAGCAGAACTTGAAACACTACACCCACAAAGTCGCAGAACTGGTTCGCCTGACCACCGGCTATGATCGCGTGATGATGTACCAATTCGACAGTAACTGGGATGGCGAGGTGATAGCGGAAAGCCGTTCAGAGCTGACCCGAAGCTACTTGGGCAATCGCTTCCCTGCCTCTGACATCCCCGCTCAGGCCAGGGCCCTGTATACCCGCAATCTGACTCGCCTTATTGCCGATGTAAATGCACCCTCATCTCAAGTCCAGGCTGAAAGCGAAAATGCCCCAAGTGCTCGGCTTGACCTGACCTACTCGGCCTACCGTTCACTTTCGCCCGTGCACCTAGAATACCTGCGCAACATGGGTGTAACCGCCACCTTGACCATTTCGTTGATTCAAAATGGAAAGCTGTGGGAATGCTGTCATGTCATCATAACAGCCCCAAATGCGTAACGTTACGTGAGCGCGAACTTTACGAACTCATCGGCAAAACCATTTCAATCAAGCTATCGGACCTGCAGCGTAACGAAGAAAAAAAGCTCAAAGACAGAGTCAACCGGTTTCTGCGGGAGGTACCGTCAAACAGCCTCGAAAAGTTGTCACCATCAGTCGCCAGTGAACTGATCTCTTTTGTAGATGCTACTGGTGTCGTGTTGGTCAGCAACGGCCGCCGGTATACCTATGGTCAAACTCCGTCCATGGATGAGCTGGAAGCACTTGAGGATGAATTACGCCTGCGAAAGCCTGAGCAGGTATTCCATACCGACGAGCTGGCAAGCCTTTACCCAGAGGCGGTCAACTTTACTGATACCGCCTGCGGGATTCTGCTTGTTCCTCTGAATCACACATTGGACAACTACTTGATGTGGTGCCGTGGCAGCGTCACTTTTGTTCGCAACTGGGCCGGCATACCCCACAAGGAATTGAACCTGACCGAAGAGGGTTTCAGAATCTCCCCTCGGCGGTCATTTGATAGCTGGACCCAGATCTACAACAACAAATCAGCACCCTGGACCTCCCTGCACATTGAGCTGGCAGCCGACCTGGCCTTTGCCTTTATCAGGCAAATCAGCCAGCAATCGACCCTTGAGCAGGAACGGAATTTCCGCAACCTTGTCGAGCTTTCAGCCAATATGTTTGTTCGCCTGAATCAGAAAGGGGTCATCACGTATACCTCTTCCGCCTGCGAGCAGATTATGGGGCGTAGCCCTGCAAGTCTTGAGGGAGTGGTGTTCACTGAATTGCTGCACAGCGAGGATGCTGAATCTTTCAGGCAGGCGCTGGATTCAATGGACAACACTCATAACCTGCAAAAGCTGGTTCTGAGCCTCGTACATGCCGATGGACGATGCGTTTGGGCAGAAGCTGAACTCCGCCAGTCCGAGTGCAATGCGACGGCGAGCGGTGTGATTCTCACTGTATATGACATTACTCAGCGCCATAATTACCAGATGGCACTGGAGGACCTGCATCAACGCAACGCACTGCTACTCAATGCCAAAGTGGACGGTATTCTCAGCATCAATGCTGACGGTTCGATCAACTATATCAATACAAGAGCTGTCCAGATCCTGGGATATCAGAGTGAAGACGAGCTGATCGGGAAAAACGCCCACAACCTGCTCCAGCCTTCAGACCAGAATGGTCTTGCCTACACGGCAGATCAAAGCCCCTTGACCCGTGCACTGTACGCCGGGCAGGAAAAGGAAGCGTCAAGCGACCAGTTTCGCACCAGGTCCGGACAGCCTTTGCCGGTTGGATACAAGTGCATTCCCTTAACACTCAACAACCACCGGACGGGGCTTCTGGTCGTTTTCAGGCGCCAGGACCAACTGAACAGATCTGGCCAGCATGTTATCCCCAGTGAAGCTGTTCTGAACCAAACCTCAGAGGCTGTCGTTATTACAGACCCGGATACACGCATACTTTCCGTCAATCGTTCATTCTGCTCGCTGACCGGATATGAAGAGGAAGAAGCGCTTGGCCAAAAACCATCCTTCCTCAAATCAGGTATCCACACGTCCAGTTTTTTCGAGGAGCTATGGCAGTGCCTGGGCACACGAGGCGACTGGGAAGGAGAAATCTGGAACCGGCGCAAAACAGGTGAGATATTTCCTTTTCGAGGAAGCATCTCAGCCGTGCATGATGACAACGGTAATGTGTGCAACTACGTCGGAGTCTTTGCTGACAAATCGAAAGCAAAACAGGCCGAAGAAAACCTCCTGCTCGCCCGCAACTATGATGCGTTGACCGGTCTGCCGAACCGACAGTACTGTCTGGAAAAGATCCAACAGGGGATTGTATCCGCAACTGATGACAGCGATGAACTGGCGGTTGTCCTGCTGGATATTGATAGCTTTAAGTTACTTAACGATACTCAGGGTCATGAGATTGGCGACTACTTTCTAAAAACCGTTGCCAACCGACTGGCCGAGATAAAACCAAAAAACAGCCTGCTTTGCCGCTGGAGTTCCGATGAATTTTTGCTGCTCTACCCCGTCAAAGACAAGGAGCTGATTGCCGAAGTAATGCAGGCTCTGTTTGCCCGGCTCTCAAGGCCATTTTTGTTGCCGGACCACGAGGTTATTCCATCAGCCTGTGCGGGTATCAGCTTCTATCCGGAAGATGCCATCAACACCAAGGGACTTATCCAGGCCGCGGAAACCGCACTGCTGCGAGCCAAGGAATGTGGACCCGCCAGTATCAATTTTTTCACGCCCATTTTCGCTGATCGCATTCATCGAAAATTTGAAATCGCGAGCGAGTTGCGCAGAGCCGTTCGCAAAAATGAATTCCTGCTCCATTATCAGCCACAGATCGATAGCCGCACTCAAGACCTGATTGGCGTTGAAGCGCTTGTGCGCTGGAACCATCCACGCAAAGGCATGATTCCACCCAATGATTTCATTTCCCTGGCCGAGGAGTTAAGTCAGATCGAACTGGTCGGTGACTGGGTACTGAGCAAGGCGCTGGAACAGATGTCACATTGGCTGGGTTGTGACCTGCCGGTTCCCCGAGTCGCCGTGAATATAGCGCCACAACAATTGGTGCCTGGTCTGGTTGACCGTGTGAGTGAACTGCTCGAAAGATACCACATACCTGCCTGCGCCCTGGAGCTTGAGATCACAGAGGGTGCACTGGAGCGCTGCGATGAGATTATTGGCCTGCTAAACCAGTTAAGGGCTATGGGTGTTCAACTCTCTATTGATGATTTCGGCACCGGATACTCCTCGCTGGCCCACCTGAAACATCTGCCGGTCAACTGCTTCAAAATAGACAAGGCGTTTGTTGACGGTCTGCCGGAGGGCGCCTTCGATGTTGCCATCCTGAAAGCTGTTTTGACACTCGGTCATAGTCTGGAGATCAAGGTCCTGGCGGAAGGTGTGGAAACGCACGCGCAATTCGAGTTTCTGAAAAATCAAGGGGTAGACGCCATCCAAGGTTATTTCTTTGGCAAACCCATGAGTGCAGAGATTTTATCGGACTGGATCAGCAAGCGCTGATCAGCACAGCCAAGAATGAGGTGGATGATCATGTCATGTCCGGTGTTACAATAACTACCAGTTAGTTACTGGTGTGATCCATGAAAACAGAAAGACTCAGCGCTGAAAACCCCGACCACCTGCAACGTGCCGGCGAACTACTGCTGGCTGGCGAGCTGGTCGCCGTGCCGACGGAAACGGTATACGGGCTGGCTGCCGATGCCTCAAACCCTGAGGCGGTGGCAAAGATTTTTGCGGCCAAGCGTCGCCCGACCAACCATCCGCTGATAACACATATTGCCTCACCGGATCAGTTGCCGCGCTGGGTCAAAACCATTCCGGACTGGGTCGCTCCTCTGACGGCAGCGTTCTGGCCTGGCCCATTGACCCTGATTTTTGATCGCCACCCGGATGTCTCGGACGTCATTACCGGTGGCCTGCCGACAATCGGTGTGCGCATGCCCGACCACCCCGTGCTGCTGTCGCTTCTGCAACGCTTCGATATTGCGGTCGCGGCACCGTCGGCCAACCCGTACCAGAAGCTCAGCCCCACCAGTGCCGAGCAAGTACTGGCCAGCATGGATGGCATGATTGCCGCCGTGCTTGACGGCGGTCCCTGTGGGGTCGGCACGGAATCGACCATTTTGCGAGTGGGTGAACACAGTGCAGACATTCTGCGCAGTGGCCCCATCTCGGCCGACATGCTCCAGCCCTATCTGCAGGTACCGGTGCGCACCCCTCTCAGCCATGAGCACGCCGTCTCCGGCAACAAGAAAATTCACTATCAGCCCAATGCCCGCATCAGCCTTTGCACAGCCGCTGAAATAACGGCTCTGGCTGCATCTGCAGATGCCCACTCAGGCGCATTGGTGTACTCACCCGCCCTGAGATCCCTGACTTGCCATCATCTGAAAGTGATGCCGGCCGATCACCAAGGCTATCGGCAGGCACTGTATGCCGCTCTGTACGAAGCCGATTGTGACGGTGTAAGCCAGCTGTGGGTTGAAGCACCACCCCATGATCCCGCCTGGGCGGATATATGGGACCGCCTGAGCCGTGCCGCGGCCAACTGAGTCCAGTCACTGACTGGTGCGAACTGCTGCTTGAGCGGGATAGCGGGATAGCGGGATAGCGGGATAGCGGGATCAGTGGTCAAAAAATCACGAAAAACATCCAACTACCATGGCACACCAGAACCACAACACTGAGACAGCGTCTTAGCCGCCGATAATCGGCGTTTTTCACCTGACTGTAGTCGTACGCCCACCAGAGCGCGTAGGCTACAAAAAGCAGCGCAAACGCGAATGCAACCGGCAACAGCAGAGCCACCCACCCCAGCAAACTGGGCAGCATGCACAGACAAAGCCGCCAGCTGTTGCTCCACTTTTCGTCTTGCAGTGCCACGCCCCAGTGAATCCCGCCCAAAAACGACAGGATTACCGCGCTGTATGGCAGGAAGTACGTCATTGCCCAAGGCTGATGCATCAGTGCTGTTAACCCGACAAAGGGAATCAAACCGGACAGGCCAAGCAGATAGGCTGTTTTGTTCATGGGTATGTTGTCAGTGTGTTGGTGTTTATACCGATACGACAGCTGCCGGATTTGGTTCACTCGGTGATGCGGAAGCCGTATTGTCACGTTGTGGGCTTCTTACCACCCATCTTATGTTTCTAAGCCAGGACTGTAGCGTGCCGAACATATACAACAACCTCCCCAGCCAGCTGCCTGAGGAGGTCTTTTCCAATCTGCTGAGCGCGGGAACCATTCGCATTGAGCGCATTCTGTCCAAGGGACAGACCTCCCCTGAAACCGGCTGGTATGATCAACATGAGCATGAGTGGGTGATCGTTCTGCAGGGGGCTGGAGAACTAACCTTTGCCAACGGTGACGTCGTCAGCCTGAAACCGGGCGACTATCTGAATATCCCTGCTCACACCCGCCACAGAGTGAGCTGGACTGACCCCATGCAGGTCACCGTTTGGCTGGCCGTGTTTTACACATGATGACAAAGGCGCCTGAGCCCCGCCCCCAACAGATCGAAATAGTCTCGAAAGGCTTGATGAACCCTCTGCCGCTGTTCACCTTGCGGAAACAGCCCAAGCTTCGCCTCTTTTGAAGAACGGGTGCCCTTAACCAGAAAGTGGTTGCAGATCGGCTGATCCTGCACAAATGCCTCGAAGGCTCGGGCGCACATCTCTTCCGGCAGGCTGTAGTACAGACTGTTCAACTGCTTGTCCATCGCCATGGATGCACGGCACAGCTCGCTGGGGCCTTCACCACTCGGGCCCAGCATAATCGCCTTGAAGCAGGCAAACAGGCGGTCATTCAACGGATGCGGCACCGGTGTAGCATCATGAAGCCAGGCCTTGGAAGCAAACACGCCTTTTGGCGCATCGCTGAAACACTTGTCGGCGAGATAATGATCCAGTGCGTGATACCACTCATGGGCAATGCTGCCGGGTCCTGCATTCTTGGCCAGTGAAAAGCAACGGGTTGCCGGAGTATAGTGTGCCGCCACACCGGGGCGACCACCGATGCCGTATTGAAAGGCCAGCGTACCGCGCAGAGAGATTAGCGCCTCCGGCCCATTCAAAATGGCCATCAGATCGCCCAAGGCATCATAAAAATGTGCCGCTGCCTGCTCGTTCTCGTCTCGCGTCACCCAGCGACCGATCTCGATGGAACGAAAATCATAGCGTTTGCGGATGTCGGCAAAATTGATGATTTCACCAAAGCGGTGCTCCGGGCCACGCCGATAGAAAGTACGACTGGAATTACGAGGTGCTGCCATCACATTACTTGCAAGAGACCTTTTTCATTAACCTGTATCATACCCTTTGGAACGGGATCGGTAGACACTCGACACCCAGACTCAATACCATCGTCTTAAGTTAAAGACACTTTATTGAAAGAGAGCCAAGGATCAGCAGCTTTGTCATTATTCATGCTTTGCTGGAGCGGCTGGAGGCCACACTCGATCTGCGCCGCGAAGAGGGTGCCGGCAGTGCGCGATTGCTCCATCCCCCGTGCTGAGGTTATGATCGTTGGGGCCGAGCCTGTCAGGTTTCGGCTGTACATGAATCTCGACCCAGGGACCAGGATCACGCTTCTGCAGGACGCAACCGGCGCACATGCCCCGAGCATAATCTGCTGAGCCACTTCTGTACCTTCAATTGCGGTCAACTTGAAAAATGGAGTTTGAATATGACTGAGCAGGTTGTCACTGCTGAAAGGCCCACCACTGAAGGCAGCTGCAAGCTGGTATACATTCTGTATCTGGTAGGGCTTGTGTTTGGTATCACCGGTGTAATCGGTGTCATCATGGCCTACATCAACAAAAGCGATGCGCCGGAATGGCTGCAGCGCCACTACCAGTTCCAGATCCGTACGTTCTGGATCGGCTTCCTTTATCTGATCGTTGGCGGCATCCTGTCGATGGTCGTTATTGGCTGGTTCATCATTCTGTTCTGGGTGGTGTGGCTGATTATCCGTTGCGTGAAAGGCATGAAAGCACTGGATATGAAGCAGGCACCGGCCAACGTCACCGGCTGGCTGTTCTAATTCCGGGAGATGCCATAATGAAGCCGCACCTGTTGTGCGGCTTTTTTCTGCCTGAACCCTTCCCATGATCTGTGGTCATTGCTCTGCTACATTGACACAACAACTCCCCCACACAAATGAAGGACAACACCATGAACAGGACGCTTGCCGCTCTGGCTGTGGCCGCTATTGTCAGCGGTTGCGCAACACAGCCCCAGGACCCTATTCAGCAGATAGAACATTACAGCTGCGGCCCGTGGCAGGTGAGCATTGGTCCGGCAAGCGCCGCCGCCATGACAGACGAATCCGGGCGCAGCGTTCAGCTGCAACAGGCACCGTCCGGCTCGGGTGCACTCTACAAGGCCGACGATTCAACCTGGGTGCACGAAAAAGCCGGCGATATCAGTGTGAGCTATCAGGGGGCTCAACTGCCTCAGTGCCAGCCGCTTCTGACCAGCAAGGAGTGGATCGTCGAAGACATTGATGGACAGGGCATCATCGATAGTTCACGCGCCAGTCTGAATTTCGGTACAGATGGACGAGTCAGCGGCGCCAGCAGCTGCAATCGC
>Ga0209345_10000626_pt1 | contig 45171 bp, 35 predicted proteins | sample Cruoilmetagenom7_FD_187294 | JGI IMG/M metagenome (GOLD analysis project Ga0209345, IMG submission 187294) | Oil polluted marine microbial communities from Coal Oil Point, Santa Barbara, California, USA - Sample 7 (SPAdes) (version 2) | ecosystem: Environmental > Aquatic > Marine > Oil seeps ...
GCGGAGACATACTGTAGTACGTCGATAAATAATCCAGCAGACTGATGCAGAGATTGCGGAGAAGGACTTCATTGATGGAAGCAATCTATAGATCCGGCTCCAAGAGTAACCGGTTGAAGAGGTATTATAGATTTTCAGATATTAAATTTCACGGCATTATCGGTCGGTGTCCTCGACGACTTACTCGGATTCCTCCCTCTGGCCTTGTGAAATTTAATAATCTGAAAATCTATAGGACATCCGACAAACCAATTTACGGGCAGTCTGTCCGCCCGAAGTCTTCTGCAAAGACGGCCAAGTCTGTGCCATCTACATCCTCATCGGCATCGAAATCACCATAGCAGCTGCCTGCGCAGTCCGTTCGGCCGAAATCAAAGGCAAAGATAGCAAGGTCAGAGCTGTCCACGTCGCCATCATAATCAAAATCTCCCTCGCAATAGGCGTCAGTGAGATAGTGCACCTCGTTTGACGGCTCGGATTCGTTGCCTGACGAATCAAAAGCCGTAGCCACGAACCAGCACTCACCTTCATCCACCGCGATGGTCGTTGTTGCGTCTGTACCCTCCCAAACCATTTCATTTTGGTGAGGATCATTCTTAACAAATGTGTATTGACCAGGGGTCAAGGTCTTGTAAACTCGATACCCGGCTGGGTTTGGTTGGTTGGCATCCCAGATGAGTGTTACCTGAGCAGAATAGACGTTTCCTGGGATTGTAAAGAGAGCTAGTGCGATAGTGAAGAAAAATAGGAACCCTAAAGGGAAAAACCTGGAAAATCTGTTTCGTGAGAGTTTTGTTACATAGGATGATAACATAGCAGCACCTCCAAAGATTTTTGTCCGCGCTAAACACAGCGATATGAGGTGCTGCATCTGCTCGGCAGCTCTGCTGCCCTATCCCTCCTAGACGGACTTAGGCTAGTAGCTTTGCGCCCCACACTTTCGAGTGGTTTGCCTTTTTCGAACATTAACAAATCGTTTTGATGTTCAAAGAACCCATGCTTGGTACATCGACGGGGTTTCCGACCGATAACGCCGTTAAATTTAATATATAGAAATCTATATACTGAAAATTAGCTGCGTGCAACCAAGTATTATGTCAATTTAGCAATATGTGTGCCAAGGGCTTAGCCTACCCATTTTTTAAATGGGAGGAAGAGACCTAACTCACTATTTTTAAATGGGAAATTTAGAGGATTTAGGGTGATTGAGGGGTTGTCTTGATTTTAGGAGGCCTGCCTTTTGTAATTGAGAATACAAATTTGCAACCTGTGCAGTTGGTCGGAATATGACTTGAATGATCTTTGACGAACCTTCTTGATTCATTTTGAGAAAGATTCTTAGTGAGTGAAGCTGAAAATTGCAGATTGTTTGAGGGAGCTTACGACCGAGTTATCTGCAATTTAGCGCAGCGAACTTATAGATTTCCATATATTTAATTTCACGGCGTTATCGGTCGGAATCCTCGACGACGTACCCAATGTACGACTTACTCTGATTCCTCCCTCTGGCCTTGTGAAATTTAATATCTGAAAATCTATAGAATCTTCAAAATGAATCAAGCCGTGAGGAGAAGATTATTCAAGTCATAGGCGCTATTGTTGAGTAACTGCACAGGTTGCAAATTTGTATTTGGAAATCTATGTCTGGCAGCAGTCTTTCTGAACTGCATCAGACAATACAAGGTGGATGTCTTGGATATTACTGCCCCTGTTCAGATTTCATCCATATTGATATCGGACCGCTTAGATATTGGTAAAATCCGGGATGATAAAAATCCTTTTTCCGAGTCCATGCTGTATAAAACCTTTGGAACAGTTTCTCTATTGTTAAGGGCAGCATTGAGCTGGCTATCCCATCCATACACATCGTCCCTGAAGTGTATCGATCCTTCATTACCAACCCAGGCCGTCCAGTAAAGAATATGTATATCTATGGGCTCAGGCAACACTATTATTTTTGTTTTCCTGCTATTGACAGTATCAACTATTTTCTGACGATTCCACTTTGAATCGTGCTGCAAAAGATATTCAGCCAGATCAATAGGCCTTTCAATGCGGACACAGCCTGAACTAAAATCGCGCTTTGTCTTGTTGAATAGTTCATGGGCCGGTGTGTCATGTAGATATATACTAAATTGATTAGGGAATATGAATTTTACACGTCCTAGGGCATTTGATTTTTCTGGATCCTGACGAAGCTTAAAGGTAAAATTCTTTTTCGTAATTTTAGACCAGTCAACGATATCTGGGTTTATCTCCTGAGCATCATCTCTCCAGTTTTTAAAAACCCTGATATTATTATCAGCCAAGTATGCGGGATTCTTTATGATACGGGGCAAGATATCCTCTAAGGCTATCTTATGCGGGATATTCCAATAAGGGTTCAGCTCCATATAGGTTATCCTCCCAGAAAAAACAGGAGTGGGACGTTCCATCTTTCCAACGATAACCCTAATTGCTTTCACAGGCTGTCTGTTTTCAATAACACTTAATTCATAATTCGGCGTATTGACGAGGATGTAGCGTTGTCCAAGGTCCTGAGGAAGCCATCGCCATCGCTCCATATTCAGCTTGATCTGTTGTATACGTTTCTCTACAGGGATATTTAGCGCTGAAAGCGTAGTCAGGCCAACAATTCCGTCAACATCAAGTCCATGTCTGGCCTGGAACATCTTGACTCCACTCTCCATTTCCTCATCAAAATATTCCTGATCGCTGATATTTGAATCTGCAAGGTCGCCTGAAATAACCAGACGATGACGAAGGGTAGCAACCCGTTTTCCTTGGTCGCCTTTTTGCATTAGAGGGCCGTCCGGTACTTTATGCCAACTACCAGACACTAATATTTCCCGGTATCTCATCAATGCCTTTTTTAGCTGCAAATATCCGGAGTGGCGCGGCTGAAGTTTGTCAGCAAGCCCTTCCAGTTTATCCTCAATCAGTGCAGTTTGAAGAATCTCAATCAGGTTTTTTCTAGTTTTTTTAACATACCACTCAAAATTACCTGAATCAGGATCAATAAGCCCTTCTGACAGATGAAACCCGTATGAAAAAAATGCATCTGTAAAAAGCAGATCAAGTTCCGCAAGCTTTTCAAGTTCAAGTGTACCTGCTGTTATCACACTCAACCTGATATCGGTCATTAGAACGGAAATCCTGTTTTGATGATAGGCTTCATCACTGAGCCCCTGCTGATCGGCATTACAAATGGCCCTGAAAAAGACTTCCGTATTCCAACGCACTCCCTTTTGTGTAACCCACACGGGCTCATAATTTCGATGTAGATAGAAATTACGTAGTAGCTCAGGACTGCAAAGCAGTTCTAGTCTCAAATCCTTCTTACCCCTGGTCTCTAGGGTAGCAAGCATGGTTGTAAGAAGTCTGCTTACTTTTTTAGGAAAAATGCCATAATAATCCTCCCCTGTATATAGTCCGGTAAAATTTTTATAGTCCAAGATGCCGCGCACTCCAAATCTATTTCCAACTGGGGTAAAAAGCAGAGGATTATCTATCATGTCATCGTCAAAGAGTCTGTAGTAATTGTAGAGCGCCTCTGAGCCTAAAGATGTTGAAACACTTTCTGCAGTGGTTTTCTCCCAATAATAGCGCGCCCTTAATTTATTAACATTTCCAAATAAAAGTAAGATGATGCTTCCTATAATTAATAAGAGTATTAATGATTTACTTCTCATAATTCTTCTCTTAAAAGTTTCTTCAGTATAACTATAAAATAAAATTCGGTTTATACTTTACGCCCTAACCCTAACACCTAACACCTAACCCTAACACCTAACCCTAACCCTAACCCTAGGAGAGGGAATTTATTCTCCCCCGCCCCTTGGGGAGAGGGCTGGGGTGAGAGGGAAGGAGGAGTTGGAAATTTGATATTTGAAAACCTATATCGCAATCGGTATGCCGTTTTCCCGATAGACAGAGAAAGTCGCAGTAATAAATTGTTTTCTAAGACAATTATGTTATTTAAAATAACTAGTTGGAGTTACAGTGGTGAGGTATTTTTTTGGAGGTGTAATGATGACGAAGTGGTTAAAAGGGGGGTATTATCTACTCTTGGTAGGTAATGGATCTACTAATGGTAGATTGTGTCTGGTGTGACTATTTTGTATTATCGTAAGACTTAATAAGGGGGGGAGGGGGTGTGTATTCCTCTGGTTAAACATTTTCATAATATAGATTTTGATAGGTTTCACGAAGAAGGTTTTTTTGAAATTTACCCGTAGCAGTCTTTGGGATTTCATCTACAATCAATATTCGTTTTGGAACCTCGAACCCGGCAAGCTCCTTTTTGCACGTGGCAATGATCTCTTCTTCTGTTGGCTCCAATCCTGGCTTTGGAATTATAAAAGCGGTTATGGCTTCTGTCCAGCGTTCGTGAGGCAAGCCGACAACGGCAACCCCTTGAACCTTAGGGTTTTCCATAATAACCCGCTCTACCTTCACAGTTGGCACGTTCTCGCCGCCACTTTTCACCATATCTTTTTTCCGGTCCACAAACATAAGCAAGCCATCTTCATCGATATATCCAAGGTCGCCGGAATGGTGCCAGCCAAAAGCCCTGGATTCATCAGTGGCCTGGTCGTTCCTAAAATAGCTGCTCATGACCTGGGGACTACGCCAGACAATTTCTCCTACCTCACCTTGTGGAAGACATTCGCCCACGTCGTTTATCACGGCCTGATCTACAGTCAGGGCTGGTTCTCCCCAATAGTTGCCCTGCTTGGTTTGTGCCCATTTAGATTTAAAAACACAAGCAACGGGTGTCATCTCAGTCTGCCCTGAACCCGACACTAACCTACAATCGAATTCTTTAACAACCCGATCCAGACTTCGCTTATCCATAGGAGCCATGCCGTACAGACCAGTTTTTAAAGATGAAAAATCAATATTTTCAACTCCGGGGTAATCAAGCAGTGTCTTCCACATCATAGGCAGAAGAAGAACAAATTCGAGCTTTTCATTCTGGATAGCGTCTAGAAGCAACTTGGGATCAAAGCCACGCCCTATCACTGTTTTACCACCTAGATGCATTAGGGTTGTCGTAATAGCTTCTTGTGCCATATGAAACAAGGGCATTACGCAGGAACCCACGACTCCGGGCTGCAAATTAACTTCTATAGCATTTGTCAAAGTAGCAACAAAAAGAGAAAGATGAGAGGTGACTACACCTTTGGGTTTGGAGGTCGTCCCGCTTGTGTACATTATCTGCGCAGTATCACGATCTTTGATGATTGCATCTTCAATTTCATCAGCCGATGCTGTTGCCATCAATTCAGGGTATTTTAAATATCTGTTGCAGATCTCGGTATCTGTTGCAGTAAGTGTGATCAGATGTTTGACTTTGGGTAAATCATCGAGGATCTTATCGATCATAGGTGTCAGTGAATCTTCTACGATCAGCGTGCAGACTTCCGCATGATTCAAGATGTAAACAATATCTCCAAGATTAAGTAAGAAATTAATGGGGACAACAATGAAACCTCCTTTCATGCATCCATATAAGCTGACCAAAAATTCGATCGAATTGGGTGAAATCAAGGCAACCTTATCTTTCCGCCTAAGACCAAGAGAGCGTAACGCCCTGGCAAACCGATTAATATCATCATTCAACCTCTCATAAGTCAAAACAATTCGCTCACCATTACGCCATTCACAAACTGCCTCTTTTCTTGGCATAGCGTTTGCTTTTCTACGAAAAATATCCCCCATTGCTACCCGTTCAATCAGGTTGGTTTCGATTTCTGTTGCCATTTCAGTTTCTCCTTTGTTGATTTAGTAGCAACCCCCCATTCCTCAGGATAGGTAGAAATAGTCTGAGTTATTTCGTCCCCGTCCCTACCCAGAAAATAGATATAAGCAAAAGTCAGGCGCTTGTCAAGAGGAAAGATTTGACCTCAATTTTCAATACCGTCCGGTATAATTGGTTTTGGGGAATATCCGGACAAAAAAGAATGCACTTGACACTGCTTAGGGACTGGGACGAAATAACTTCCCCATTTGTGCATTTCATCTTCAGGCCATCTTTGCCCGATCTTCAAACACAAAATCCTCGAAATAGTTCGACTATTCCGTCCCCGTCCCTAAGCTTGAAAGTTTTTCAAACAAACTCCAAGGAAATTTTCTTGACACACTATATGTTGTGGTGTAGGGTGAATCGCATACAATATAGTCGTCTGTTTCAGATATAGATCATCAGATATTATGTTATTTTGATAATTTTGTGTTTGAAGATCAGGCAAAGCCTGCCCTCGACCCCGATCGGGGGATGGTCTGAAGATGAGATGCGCAGATGGGGAAGTTGTTTCGACCTCGTCCCTTAGGAGGATGTCAAAATCGACTTAAAGGTCTGTACTCTGGCTAGTGGAAGTAAAGGAAATGCAATATTCGTGGGAGCGGGTAAGACAAAAGTTCTTGTCGATGTCGGTCTGAGCGGAAGAGAGACCCTAAAGAGACTCGAGGAGATAGGCGTTCATGTGGAAGACTTGGATGCTATTGTTATCTCTCATGAACATATCGACCACATTCGAGGGTTGCAACCGCTGTCCAGGCAGTTAAATCTGCCTGTATATATAAACCATCCAACCCTTTCAAACATGAAGAAAGTCGAGATCAAAAAGAACATAATGGAGTTTCAGACAGGAGAGCCATTCTCCCTTAAAGACTTGTTCTTCGAGCCGTTCTCAGTTCCTCATGATGCGGCTGATCCTGTCGGGTTTACAATAAGATATAATGGATGGAAGATAGGTATAGCCACAGACCTGGGTTTTGCAACAAAGTTGGTGATGGAGAGGTTAAGGAGATGTGACCTCCTTATATTAGAATCCAACCATGATGAAGAAATGCTCAAGTCCGGACCTTATCCCTGGGAATTGAAGCAGAGGGTCAAGGGCCGCCTCGGTCATCTTTCTAACCATCAGGCTGCCGCCCTCATAAAAGAGGTGCATCATGGAGGCCTTAGGCATATAATACTGTTTCACATGAGCGAGACGAACAATAGCCCAGATAAGGCCATTGAAGGGATCAACTTCCTGTCAAGGACTCGGAACCACGATCCTGTCAACATCTCGCTGGCGTTGCAACACAGAGTTGGTAAGATGATCTGTGCAAGCCTGGATAATAGATGGATATGAAACGAGTATTCATCTGAAAATCTATAGCTTTATCAGCTCATAATCCTTGGTCCCGAGTCCAATCTCCTCTCCGTATTCCAATTGAGTACTCCATTCTAGGTGCGGATATACCCCTTTGAACTTGTCCTCCCCCGGATTGAAATTAGATTTCAACCCTGAGTTTTCAAGTCCTATCTGTTTATTGACCAGATCTACTGATGCCTGATCAATAGCAACCGGATCAGTAGAGGCAACAATGCCCACGTCTGGAACGATGGCCGCACCAGAACATGGATAACAATCACAGGTAGGGGTTACCTGTGTGATGAAATTTATGAATACCGATTTTTTTTCCTTACCCTTAAGTACACCCACGGCATACTCAACCATCTTTTTTTGGAAAACAGAACTCGTCTCATTCCACTGGGCCTGAATAGCCCCTTGTTTACAGATTAAAAAGCACTCTCCACAGCCTACACATCTTTCAGTATCTATTCTCGCGGTCTTGTCCTCAATTGATATGGCCCCCTGGGCGCACCAATCAAGGCATTCTCCACATCCTATACAGAGTTTCTCCTTGACCACAGGGTTGATATTTGAGTGTTGTTGAAGTTTCCCTATGCGGGAGCCACACCCCATCCCGAGGTTCTTGATGGTTCCTCCAAAGCCGGAGAGGTCATGGCCTTTGAAGTGTGCTACGCTTACTATGCTATCACTATGAACTATCCCGTACCCAATGGTGACCTCTTTGAATATCTCTTTGTCGATCCTAACCTTGACGGAGCAACCACCCTTGAGACCATCAGCGATTATTAAAGGCGCACCAACTACGGCATAATCAAAACCGTTCTCGATGGCTGTCACGAGGTGAGAGACTGCGTTCCCTCTCTCCCCTGTGTAAAGGGTATTACAGTCAGTAAGGAACGGTTTTCCCCCATACTCCTTTATCCTGTCCACAATCTTTCTGATAAACACAGGGCTTATGTACGCAGTATTTCCCTTTTCGCCGAAATGGAGCTTAACTGCAACGAGATCGTCTTTTCTGACTCTGGACTTCAGGTCTACCCTGTCCAACAGGGAAGTCAACTTGAAGAACAAATTTTTCCGGGGGGAAACCCCTAAGTCCGAATAAAATACCTGACTGGCCATAGCAACTCCTCTCTTCTGTTTTTGTTTCAATGGTTTTCATCCAAAAATGAGATATTTTAGCCTTGACCACCGTTGAATCAGCAATTTTTTTAAAAAGTGTAAACTGATATTTGAAGGATGCCCCTATAGAGATGGAAATCTATAGCTTTGTCTCAACGGCGAGCCACTACCCACCAAACTCTCCAACGCCAGTAAGTGAAAACTTAAACACGTACTTCTCTTCTGTCCGGTCCTCTTCCTCGATTGATCTGTGTGAGTAAGTCACTCCTATCCCCCAACATTGTGCTTTATATTCAAGGCCGAAAAATGTTTCCGGAGATGTGTCATTCATGATTGAATGCCTATTCTTAATCTCCAAACTAAAAGAGGTCGACAGATTAACCTTCAGCCTTGTATTGATATCCTCAAGCTTGTCCTTTGTGCGCCTGTATTCCAGATCAATGAAATCGCCCTGATCATTCTTTAGACCGAGCAATGCATTGAATGAGCTGAAACGGCTATCGTAAGTGTCATACTTCCCATCCATACCTAAAGAGACATTCTTGATTGGGTATATATCTAATTCACCCAATATTGTAGAGAGGGGTCGGCTAAAGTCAGAAGATGGTTCTTCGGCCTCAGCGAAATCATAGCTTTGGCTGAGCTTCAACCTGAGAAATCTATGATAATGAGTGTTATCTGCTTGCCCATGAATCTTCCCGATGAGTTCATTGACAAGAGAATAGGTAATGCATTTGGCCTTCGTAATCATGTCTACGGAATCAAAATCCGGAAGGTCTTCTTGATCTACCTCTGGGATGAACGTATACTCTAACTCAGGCCTAATGGAATGTTTTAACTTCTTGAGCCGTTCCCCATTAAAATTAAATATCCTTTGAAAAATGGTGGAAAACCCGAAGTTGAAATCGTAAATTTCTCTAGTTTGAACCCTATCCTCGCCGTGATCCAGTTTATATAAAGTCTCCCTTACCCCTAATTCTGGTTCCAGGTTGAAGTAGTCCGTATGAAAAGCATACAGTATCTTCGGATGAACGTCGATCCTCTGACCTGTCATCTGTCCCTCCTCTCTCCAAAAGTTGTCCAAAGTAGAAGTGAGGCTGTAAAATAGAGGTATACGCTGCATTCTCTGTCGGGAGCCGGTAAACGCGATCCTTGGAAGTCTTTGCAGAGTAGTTTTATCCTCTTTTTCCAGGTCTTCGGTATACCTAAATTCAGAAGTGAGGTTGAACCTTTGCCATACCTTGGTCAGGAAAACAGTCGATTCCACTTTTTCTTTTGAGCTATCATCAACGATTTCATCAAAATCCCTGTAGAAGTCTCTGTCGCTTACATCCGTCACATCGACCTTAGCCGTAAAAGAGGGAACAAAATAGTGTTCGTGACGATACTTCACTATCCATCTATCAGGCTCACTTATTAGCGCTTCCCCCTTTTGCCTTTCCCTCCAATCTCGGTAACTACCCTTTTCCCTCATATGATAGAAATAAAGGTTTCCTCGACTATTTCTGCTGAAAACATGGCGATACTCCAGTTTCTCCCCGACCCCTTTTTTGTCTTTGTAGTCCAGCGAAAGAGTAGTATCTATATTTCTAGCCATGACCAAGTAGAAGGGAACGGTGATCTCGGCTCCTCCTTCACTGGAATATCCGATAGAGGGGATCAAAAAACCCGTCTGTCTCTTTCTTTTAATAGGGTAAATCAGGTAAGGGAAGTATGCGACCGGTATATCCTTAATGTAGAACAGGGCGTGCATGACCGTAGCATAACCTTCTATGGTAAAATTTACCTCCTTGCCGGCAAACTTCCACGGCGGAGAATCTTTATCGCATGTAGTGAATGACCCGTCAATTATCCGATACCTATCTTTGCCGAGTTTCCGGATTTCGCGGCTGGTTATGTGGAAATTCTCCTTCTTAAAAAAAAGTGTTCCATTGTGGATAGTGCCTTCTTGGGTATCCAGGTTGATCTTTATCCTATCAGCCTTCAGTATATCTTCCCCGTCGATCAATACGATCTTACCGAATGCCTCCATCTCTTTGGTCTCTTGGTTTACCTTTATCATATCCGCCTTCAATATCCTATTGTCATGGAAAACCTCTACGTCTCCCCTGGTAGTATAGACACTCTTATCCCGTTCGAATTCTAACTTATCCGCCTCTATTCTTATGGGCACTTCACCGATCTTTTCTTCCTCCGATACGAGGCCTTCGGAGAAGGAATACCCGGAACAAAAGAGAAGGATGAACAAAGTTGTGATAAAGATGGGAGAGAATTTCCTCATTGATTCCTAAATAGTGTCCATCCACAAATGGCTATTTTCCGTAATCTCTACGCCTGCCTGTGCGTAGCACGTAGACAGGTCAGACTCAGATTTTAATCCTCAAAATACTCTATGTATTCCGGCGGTTAAAATCTTCGTCTTCCTTGACCTTGCAAAAACTATCTCATTTTTGGATGGACACTAAATATGAGGATTTTGTGTTTGAAGATCGGGCAAAGCCTGCCCTCGACCCCGATCGGGGGATGGCCTGAAGATGAGATGCACAAATGGGGAAGTTATTTCGGCCTCGTCCCTTAGGGCTTGTCATTCAAAAAGGCCTCAACATCCTCCAGTTTATCCGTTATTGGACAATCGGGCAAACTGTTGATGAATGTCTTTCCGTACCCTCTGGTTAACATGCGGTTATCCAATATAGATAGAACCCCTTTGTCATTCCTGTTTCTAATTAGCCTGCCAAATCCCTGTTTCAATGTTATAATGGCCGATGGTAATTGATAATCATAAAAGGCGTTCCCACCATTTTTGCCAATGTATTCGATTCTGGCTTCAACTATAGGTTCTGAAGGGGAGGCAAAGGGTAATTTGTCAATAATAACACAACTTAGCGCCTCACCCTGAACATCTACCCCGGCCCAAAAACTGTGGGTGGCAAATAATACCGAGTTGATATCTCTCTTAAATTCGTTAAGCAGGTAAGACTTTGGTTTTTCACCTTGGAGTAAGACCAAGAAGTCCAGCCTGTCCTTTAACCTTTTGTAGGCCTCTTTCATATTCTTAAGGCTGGTAAATAAAACAAAGGCCCTTCCTGACGTTATAAACAATATTTTGTTGATCTCGTCGGATATTGCTTCAATAAAGCTGGGATTGTTAGGATAAGGTATGCCTTTTGGTATATAAAGAATAGCTTGCTTTTTATAATCAAAGTGAGAGCACAGCGATACTTCGTCAACATCCCGATCGAGTCCCAGCCGGTCCTTAAAATAACTGAAGTCCTTGTTCGTAGACATGGTAGCAGAGGTAAAGATAATGCTTTTGACATCACTCAACAAGCGGGTATTTAATTCATGGGACACATCAATAAGAGAGGCGTGGAGAAACGTACCTTTTCCTCTGTTTTCACACCAATAGACATAGAGAGGGTTTTCCATGCTGATGATAAAAGCCAATTGTTCTTTTATCTCGGATGTCCTTCTGATACAAGACCTGAGTTCCTCGGTTTTGTGTCCCAGATTATCCAGTCTGGAGGAAATCAGTTCCAGGGTATTCAAGATTTCGTCAAACTCCCTCGATGTGTCCTCATCCAAGTATTCCTGCTTTAATCGGTAACGCGGTAAATTGTTTTTAAAGTAACCCAAAAATTTCTTTTCGCTTTGTAATAAAGTGTCTAATGTCCGATAAATCCCTTTGTCACAGACATTGATCAATCTCAGCTCCCTCAAGATGTCTCCAATCAACTCTTCGAATTGATAGTTGCTCATTGTGATACCAAAATAATTGGTGGCTACATCCTCCAATTGATGTGCCTCGTCGAAGATTACCGCATCATATCTAGGTATTACTTCGCCAAACCCGGTTCCCTTTAATACTAAGTCTGCGAAGAAAAGATGATGATTCACTATAATGATGTCAGCAATGGCGGCATTTTGTCGCATCCTGGTAATGAAGCAGGTTTCAAAGGTCTCACACTTATATCCTGAGCAGGCCTCACTCTTTGAACAGATATCACTCCATAGATGGTCATCATCGGGTAGGTTGCTCAATTCTGAGCGGTCTCCAGTCTCGGTATTTTTCGCCCATTCTTTTATCTCTTTATATCGGGAGAAAGCTAGATCTGGAAGTAGGGAAGATTGTGCGTTTAATCTTCTAAAGCGCCTCAGGCATAGATAGTTATTTCTCCCTTTCATGCACATAGCGCTGAAACTAACCGGAAGTGTCTTCTTCAAAAAGGGGATGTCTTTGAAATAAAGTTGCTCTTGCAGGTTTTTCGTCCCCGTTGAGACGATAACCTTCTTCCCGCTTAGAATGGCAGGGATAAGGTAAGCAAGGGTCTTGCCGGTACCCGTCCCTGCTTCAATGATCAAGAACCTATCGCTTTCCAAGGCATGGGCAACTGCTTGACACATACTTATCTGTTCCGAACGATACTCGTAATTATCAAGCCTTTTGGAGACGGCGCCACCAGGTTTCAAAATCGAAATCATACTATGGTACACCTCCAGAGGCTATAGGTTTTCAGATATTAATGGGTGTCCATCCACAAATGGCTATTTTCTGCAATCTCTGGTCAGACTCAGATTTTAATCCTCAAAATACTCTATGTATTCCTGCGGTTAAAATCTTCGTCTTCCTTGACCTTGTAGAAACTATAGATTTTCAGATATTAAATTTCACAAGGCCAGAGGGAGGAATTCGAGTAAGTCGTACATTTAGTACGTCGTCGAGGATTCCGACCGATAACGCAGTGAAATTTAATATATGGAAACCTATAATTGAGTTTCAAAATTTCTGATATATATACCTGTCATACCGACACCTTCATTGGACCTTGGGTTCGGCCTTGTCCTTAAGTCCGCCCATCCAATTATAGAACAAAAGTAGTATTAAACAAGAATAAAATTCAGGAATTTTTTGGCATCCTTTAACAAACCTATACAGCATAAGTCAGTTGCCCGTAGTTGTTGAGAAGTTACGCTTTTTTTACATAAATTCTTTGGCAATTAGGAAAGAATTATGTTAAATATGTATTGTTAGATTAATCTGCAGGACAAAGGGCAACTGCACAATATTAGGATTTATCAGAAATTTTGAAACTCAATTGAATTATGCCTTTAAGCCATTGACAATTTGTAGCTCATAATTGAGTTTCAAAATTTCTGACTAGACTACCTGCCATTGGAATTTGACTTAAACTTGTCGCGGTTCGGCATCTTATAGATTTCCATATATTAAATTTCACAAGGCCAGAGGGAAGAAACCGAGTAAGTCGTACATTGTAGTACGTCGTCGAGGGTTCCGACCGATAACGCAGTGAAATTTAATATATGGAAATCTATATATGCTGTTAGGAGGAGATGTGTCAGTAAACAAGGTGATATTAATAGGTCGGTTGGGAGCGGATCCTGAGGTGAGGTATATAAGCGATGGAACAGCCGTAACTAATTTTAGTATGGCTACCACTAAGAGATGGACCAACCCGAAAGGAGAAAAGGGAGAGAAGACTGAGTGGCACCGCATCGTTGCCTGGAGAAGGCTGGGAGAGATATGTGGGGAATACCTATCGAAAGGTAAACAGGTCTATATTGAGGGTGAGTTGCAGACCCGTTCATGGGAAGACAAGGATGGTAACAAGAGGTGGACAACCGAAGTGGTGGCCTTCAATATGCAGATGCTGGGAAGTCCCTCTGGCCAAGATGGGATGAATAGGGGTAATGAATCGGACCGTAGCCGGGATAGAGGATTTGACGCTGATGATATACCCTTCTGAATCACCCAGCGACCCTTTCCTCTCACTATTAGTTTCCATCCATAGATGGCTGTTTTCCGTAATCTCTGCGCCAGACTCAGATGTAAGGGCACATTACAATGTGCCCTTACATATTTCATATATTCCTGCGGTTAAAATCTGCGTCTTCCCGGACCTTGCAAGAACTATCTCATTTCTGGACGGACACTAATTATCAGCAAGTGTGCAAAGTGCCCACTGCGCTGTTTAATGCTCCCGGCTTTTTAAGGAATTACGGATGGTTCACTAAGAGGTCGTGAGGCGATCATAAGCCACGCAGTGAAAATATAAATTGAGGATTAATAATGACTGGCAGTGAAATAAGGCAGAGGTTTTTAAAGTATTTTGAGAGGAAAGGACACACCATTGTTGGCAGTTCCTCTCTGATCCCTCAACATGACCCGACCTTACTCTTTACCAACGCAGGTATGGTTCAGTTTAAAGGGTTATTTTCAGGCGAAGAGAAAAGGGAGTATACCCGAGCCACATCATCCCAGAGATGTATGCGAGCAGGAGGGAAACATAATGACTTGGAAAATGTAGGTATAACCGCTCGTCATCATACCTTCTTTGAGATGTTGGGGAACTTTTCCTTCGGTGATTATTTTAAGGAAAAGGCCATCGAAATGGGTTGGGAGTTCCTGATCAAAGAACTGGATCTCCCTGAGGATAAGATGTGGATCACTGTATTCAAGGACGATGATGAAGCCTTTGATATCTGGAGGGATAAGATAGGGTTGTCTGAGGAGAGGATTGTACGGATGGGGGAGGAAGACAACTTTTGGGCGATGGGAGAGACAGGCCCGTGCGGCCCCTGTTCAGAGATTCTTATAGACCAGGGTAAAGAGGTTGGATGTGGGAAGCCGGAGTGTAACGTGGGGTGTGATTGCGATCGGTTTTTGGAGTTATGGAACCTGGTCTTCACCCAATTTGACCGCGATAAAGATGGTGTGCTGAACCCTCTTCCCAAGCCTAGTATTGATACAGGTATGGGTTTAGAAAGGATAACCGCTGTTGTCCAGGGTGTAAGGAGTAACTACGATACTGATCTTTTCATGGCAATAATAAAATACATAGATGATATATCGGAAAGTGTGTATGGTAGTAATGAGAAAGATGATGTGTCCACAAGGGTAATAGCCGACCACAGTCGGGCCGTAACCTTCCTGATCGGAGACGGTGTGCTCCCCTCAAACGAAGGCAGGGGGTATGTGCTTCGGCGTATTATGAGAAGAGGGGCTCGTCATGGGAAGATATTGGGAATAGATAAGCCCTTTTTGTACAGGGTCTCGGGTGTTGTAGTTGACACCATGAAGGAGGCTTATCCAGAGCTTGCAAATGCGAGGAATTACATTGCTGAAGTGGTGTACAATGAAGAAGAACGCTTCTCCCAGACCTTGAAGAATGGCCTTACCATATTATATGAAGAGATGGAAAGGTTACAAGAGACTGAAAAGATGCAGATCCCAGGCCGTCTGCTATTTAAGCTATACGATACTTATGGGTTTCCGGTAGACTTGGCTCATGACATAGTAAAGGATGAGGGTTTTACTATCGACAAAAGAGGGTTTCAGGATGCCATGGATGAACAGAGGCACAGGGCAAGAGAATCGTGGAGGGGTTCCGGTGAGGAGAAGATCTTAGATGTTTACAAGGAGCTGGCCAGGGATAAGATAAAGTCATCCTTTGTTGGATACGACAATGGAGATTCCCTGATGTCAGGAATTGTATTGGCTATCATCAAGGATGACAAAGAGGCGAACTTGGCTGGAGAAGGAGGTAGCATCGAGGTTGTTACGGGAAACACTCCATTTTATAGCGAATCGGGAGGACAGGTGGGAGATACCGGGTCCATTGTTAATGATTTGCTATACATGGAGGTAGAGGACACGTTGAGACCACTACCGAACTTGATTGTTCATAGAGGTAAAATAAAATCCGGTTCTTTGAAGAAAGGGGATAAGGTATCCTTTCACCTTGACAAAGATAGAAGACAAAGGATTGCCTGCAATCACACGGCAACTCACCTGCTACATGCTGTCCTTAAAGAAGTGTTTGGGGATCATGTAAAACAATCAGGTTCATATGTTGCATCTGAAAAACTTAGGTTTGATTTCACCCATTTTTCTCAGATAACCAGGATGGAGCTTTGTAGGGTAGAGGAATTAGTCAATGAGCGGATTAGAGGAAACACTGAGGTTGACACGAGTATCGTTCCATTTAAAGAGGCTTTGGAAAGTGGAGCCATCGCCCTTTTTGGAGAGAAATACGGTAATGAAGTTAGGGTTGTGAGAATAGGCGGGTATAGTAAAGAGCTTTGTGGAGGAACCCACGTAAAACGTACGGGGGATATCGGGCTTTTCAAGATAACTAGCGAATCAAGTATTGCTGCTGGAGTTAGGAGGGTAGAGGCATTGACGGGCTGGGAGGCCTTGAGGTATGTCAAAAATGAAGAAGATGATTTGAGGGAGGTTGGTTCAATCTTGAAGGCCAAGAGGGATGAGATAATCGGTAAGGCAGATAAGCTACTCCAGCAGAACAAGAGCCTGGAAAAAGAGATAGCGTTTTATAAAGGCATACTGGCAAGCAATGAATCCGAAAGCCTCTTAAGCCGGGTTAAAGAGATTGGAGGGGTTAAAGTATTGTCTGCTAAGGTAGATATAAACAGCTCTAAAACGTTAAGAGATTTCGCAGACAGATTGAAGGATCGATTGAAATCAGGGATTATCCTTTTGGCAGGACAAAAAGATAGCAATGTGCTGCTAATAACTGTGGTTACCAAGGATCTTACTCACAGATTTAATGCAAGCAAGATAATCAAGGAAGTATCCAACGTGGTTGGCGGAAGTGGCGGTGGAAGGCCGGATATGGCTCAGGCCGGAGGAAACAGGTTAGAATATCTAAATAAAGCATTAGAGAGTATTTATGATATAGTAAGAAACGCTGCTTCTACTTGATTTGAGAGAGGAGGGCCTGAGCATCACTAGAGTATTCACTCTGGGGGTAGTTTTGTAATAAATAAGTAAAAGCGTCCTTTGCTTTCTCTTTTTCCTCCAATCGCAGATGGCTTTTCCCTATATATAAATAAGTTTTATCCTTCAAACTTGACAGGGGGAAATCTTTTAGGAGTACATTAAATCTATAGAGGGCAACCTTGTACTTTTTACTTCTAAAATAAAAACGACCAACATAGAACTCGTGCTGGGCTAACTTCTCCCCGCATGTTTCCAATTTTTCTTGAGCGGAAGCTGCATAAGTGCTGGAGGGGTATCTGGAGATGAGGTGTTCAAATTGCTTGGCAGCGCTATGGGTAAATGTTTGATCTCGGTCTACGGAAAGGATCTGTTCAAAACATGCCATACCAACCTGGAATATTACGTACGGGATAATAGGATTGGTGGGGTGGAGTTTCTTGAAATCCTCATAGACTAATATCGCCTCATTATATTTTCCTTCGTGATAATAGGAGTCGGCTATTCTCAGCTTCGCTAGGGTAGAGTATTTGCTCAAAGGGTAATTGTCCTTTACTTCCTGGAAAGTTTCGCGGGCCCGCAAGTATTTTTTGCTTTCATAGTAAGCCGAGGCCTTATTGAACAGTTCTGAGACAGAAATAACTTTCTTTTTCCCTGTCCCTGAACAGCCAGTCATGGACAGCATCAAAAGTGAAGATAGTAATAAAAGGGCGTATATTTGAATTAATGCCTTCATGAATCTCTCCTATTCCAGTCACCTTAAGCCGAGTTTCAAGGATAATGTAGGCGATTTACTGCGGGATGTCAATGGATAAATTTATTTTGGTACAGATACTCTTATATGCTTCGTCTTCCTTGAGCCTTGCAGAAACTATCTCATTTCTGGACGGACACTAATTAATAATATCAGAAATTTTGAAACTCATTTGAATTATGCCTTTAAGCCATTGTCAGGGGGACTATTCGTTTACTTCTTATGAACTATAGATTTCCATATATTAAATTTCACTGCGTTATCGGTCGGAACCCTCGACGACGTACTACAATGTACGACTTACTCGGTTTCCTCCCTCTGGCCTTGTGAAATTTAATATATGGAAATCTATACTTTGTCATAAGGTATTCGTTCTTGGTGTAATAGTGACTTGTCTGTAGATAGGGTTTTGGGACAAGGCTTTACGTATAATAAGTAACCGAATAGCCCCCCCGACAATTTGTAGCTCATAATTGAGTTTCAAAATTTCTGTAATATGGGTTATGGCAAGGCCTAGAGGGAGAAGTGGAGAGATCAAGGAGGAACGTTAGTTTAGTTTTGAAAAACAGTACGGTTGAGGTTTGATTCTATTTGACTTCAAAGCATTTTTGCACTATATTTCCTTGCATATTCTAACAGCCTTTATTCCCCTTCTTTTGGCGCAATAGGTGCATGGATGGACAAACAAAGAGTGGATACATCAACGCCTGGTATTATTGTACATGGCTTGGGTAAGGAGGTTGTTTCATGTTTAATCTAGCGTCTGAAGATGTTTATCAGGATGGCGAAATTATCATTAGAGAAGGAACCACAGGTGACTGGGTCTATGTTGTACTATCAGGTACTGTGGAGATATCCAAGACGGTTGAAGGGAAGAAGTTTGTCATAGAGTTGCTTCCGCAGGGTGAAATATTTGGCGAACTCGGTTTCTTGGGAAATGTTAAGCGGACTGCCACTGCTCGGGCCATTGGTGAGACTAGGGTAGGTGTTATCGATCGAGGGTTCCTGGATCAGGAATACAATAAGCTTTATTCAGACTTCAGGGCCATACTCAATGCCGTGGTGGACAGGTTTAAAAAGATGACCGATCGCGCTTCAGAGTTTTCATCACCAAAGGAGATTCGCATCTTGGACACGTTAACCGTGACTTATAAGAATAGAGAGTCTTTTCTTGATGCTTATAATGGGAATCTTAGCAGTGGAGGCATTTTTATTAGTACTAAAAACCCACGCAAACAGGGTGAGCAGTTTTTACTCAAACTGAGATTACCAACACTTGAAGACTCTGTGAAAATCAAGTGTGAAGTAGTACGGGCAAAGGAAAATGCAGAGGACTTAAAAGACTCTCCTCTTGGGATGGAGGTCAAGTTTATTGATATGACAAAAAAGAATCATCAAATGCTAAAATCATACCTAGTGCCCGTCCATAAATGAGCTAGTTTTTGCAAGGTCAAGGAAGGCGAAGATTTTAACCGCAGGAATACATTCCAAGATATTAAATTTAACCAAGGCCAGAGGGAGGAATCCGAGTAAGTCGTCGAGGATTCTAACCGGTAACGCCGTGAAATTTAATTACCAGAAATTTTGAAACTCATTTGAATTATACCTTTAAGCCATTGTCAGGGGGACTATTCGTTTACTTCTTATGAACTACTTTGTCATAAGGTATTCCTTCTTCGTGTAATAGTGGCTTATCTGTAGATAGGGGTTTGCGACAAGGCTTTACGTATAATAAGTAACCGAATAGCCCCCCCTACAATTTGCAGCTCATAATTGAGTTTCAAAATTTCTGATTACTGAAAATCTATACGGCATAAGTCAATTGTCAGTAGTTATTGAGGAGTTGCCTCGATTATAGGGGACGTATGAGTGAAAATCAAGTAAAGGAACTTTCGGATAAATATGTATTCTCCACTTATTCCCGCTTTCCTGTATTAATGGTGAAGGGTCACGGATGCATATTGTGGGATTCTGATGGAAAAAAGTATTTAGACTTCGTAGGCGGATTGGCTGTCTGTATTTTGGGGCATTGCCACCCAAATATTGTAGAAGCAATAAGAGAACAAGCTCAGAGGCTCATACATGTGTCAAATCTTTATTATACAGAGCCTCAAGCCAAACTGGCAAAGCTGTTGGCAGACAAATCCTTTGCGGACAGGATATTTTTTTGTAACAGCGGAGCAGAGGCAAATGAAGCGGCGATTAAGTTAGCACGCAAGTATGCTAAAGAAAAAGGATGTCGTGAGAGGTTCAAAATCATCACGATGACAAACTCTTTCCATGGTCGGACGATGGCCACTATCAGCGCAACGGGGCAGGAAAAGATACAAAAAGGCTTTGAACCGCTGCTTCCAGGCTTTACATACGTTGCTTTCAATGACCTGGAAGCTTTAAATAAAGCTATAGATGGTTCAACCTGTGCTGTGATGATTGAGCCGATTCAAGGGGAAGGCGGGGTTAATTGCCCATCTGGCAGATATTTAAAAGACCTTAGAAATGTATGTGACACCCACGGCTTGTTGCTCATATTTGATGAGGTTCAGGTAGGTATGGGAAGAACCGGGACCCTCTTTGCTTACGAAGGTTATGATGTCCAACCGGACATCATGACCCTGGCCAAGGGTCTGGCAGGAGGATTACCCATAGGCGCTATGCTGGCAAAGGAAGATATTGCAGCGAGTCTCTCTTCTGGCTCTCATGCCTCAACCTTTGGTGGAAATCCGGTGGCAACAGCCGCTGCCTTAGCAACCATAAACACTATATTGGACGACAGGGTTTTGGAGAACTGTATTGAGGTAGGGGGCTACCTTTTCCAGAAGCTGGGTAGGTTAAGGGAGAAGTACCCTTTTATTAAAGACCTCAGGGGCAAGGGTCTTATAGTCGGGATGGAATTGGAATTTGACGGGGGGGGCATCGTTACGAAATGCCTGGAGAGGGGGATCCTCATCAACTGTACAATGGGGAAAACACTTCGTTTTCTCCCGCCCCTTATAGTAACTAAAGGGGAAGTGGATATAATGGTTCGAGTTTTGGAGGATGTGTTCTCAGAAATCTGAAAATCGGGCAAAGCCTGCCCTCGATCCCGATTGGGGGCAGGCCTGAAGATGATATGTTCAAAAGGGGAAGTTGTTTCGCCCCTGTTCCTAAGTGAGGTAATAACGATGGAATCGAAAATAAAAAAGGTGGTACTGGCTTATTCCGGGGGGTTGGACACTTCGGTTATACTAAAATGGTTAATAGAAAGATACAGTTGCGAGGTCATAGCTTATACCGCTGACCTTGGACAGGCTGAGGAGTTGGAGAACCTAGAAGAGAAGGCGCTAAAGACCGGGGCCTGCAAAGTCTACATAGAAGATCTCCGCGAGGAATTTGTAAGAGAATACGTATTTCCCATGTTAAAAGCAAATGCTGTCTATGAAGGGGGATACCTTTTGGGCACATCTATTGCCAGGCCTCTGATCGCAAAAAAACAGATTGAGATTGCCGCCAGGGAGGGAGCCGACGCAGTATGTCATGGGGCAACAGGCAAGGGCAACGATCAGGTGAGGTTTGAACTGACGTATCTGGCCGTTGATCCTCATATCAAGGTTATTGCTCCCTGGAGAGAGTGGGATCTGGATTCACGTAGGTCATTGGTCGAGTATGCAAAAAAGCATGTAATCCCTATTACTATAACGGAAGAAAAACCGTATAGTAGTGACCGAAACCTCTTTCACATGAGTTTCGAGGGGGGTATCTTAGAGGATCCATGGAATGAGCCCGATGAAGACATGTACATTCTCACCGTATCTCCCGAAAAGTCACCAGACAGCGCCACTTACCTTGAGATTGATTTTGAAGATGGTGTTCCGATAGCCGTTAACGGTGAAAAGAAGAGCCCGGCTAATCTTCTGGAACACCTTAATGACCTGGGTGGCCAAAACGGAATAGGACGGCTTGACATGGTAGAAAATAGATACGTGGGCATGAAGTCCAGGGGTGTGTATGAAACCCCTGGAGGAACCATCTTGCATGTTGCTCATAAGGCCATAGAATCCATAACAATGGACAGGGAGGTTATGCACTTCAGGGACACGTTGATCCCAAGATACTCCGAACTAGTATATTACGGCTACTGGTTTTCACCGGAGATGGAAGTCCTAAGGAAGACGATCGATGAAACACAAAGGGATGTTTCAGGGACTGTAAAGCTCAAACTATACAAAGGTAACTGCCCTGTGGTAGGCAGGAAGGCTGTTGGGTCACTTTATGACCATGATTTTGCTACATTTGAGAAAGACACGGTTTATAACCAGGACGATGCTTCGGGTTTCATTAAGACTAACGCTCTCAGGTTAAGGATCCACGCCATGAAAAAGGGAACAATTTGTAGCTCATAATTGAGTTTCAAAATTTCTGTATATATGAAAATCTATATTCAACTTTTTTTAATCTCACTGGCCTTTCCCATGCTGATCGGTGTGTTGGGGTGTGGCAAAAAAGCCTCCCCTGTTGCGCCTGAGAGCGTATTCCCGATGGCTATCGATGATTTGACGGCTGCCGTTACAAAGGGGGCAGTTATACTCCGCTGGACCATACCGGAGAGGAATACCGATGGGTCAAAACTCACTGACTTGAAGGGGTTCAAGGTTCTAAGGAGTGATGCTAGATCTGACTCCTCAGAGTGTCCTGGTTGTCCCAAGAGGTTCAGGGAAATGGCTGATATTGATTACACAGGCAGACTTCGCGAAAATGGGGGTATCAAGAAGGGGGTTATGGAGTTTGTGGACACAGACCTGAACTCTGGGACAATATACACCTATAAGGTTTTAATATATAATTTCTACGGGGTATTTGGCGAACGTTCAAATAGTGTTGAAGTCTCGTGGGATATGCCTAAGTCGGGGGATAATTAGCTGCCGTGCACGACTTTAAGAACAAAAAAGACGAGCTTTATTGTGAAGATGTCCCTATCTCTGCTATCGCAGACAGCGTGGGAACCCCATTTTATCTTTATAGTTATAATACACTGCTCAACCATTTCAAAGTCTTTGACGCGGCCTTTTCTTCAGTACGGCACCTTGTATGTTTTTCCGTAAAGGCCAATTCAAACATTGCGGTTCTTAAGACATTCATCGATCAAGGTGGGGGAGTCGACATCGTATCAGGGGGAGAGCTGTTCAGGGCGTTAGTTGCCGGGGTTGAACCGAGAAAGATAGTTTACTCTGGGGTGGGGAAGAGATCTGAGGAGATAGAGTTTGCCCTAGAGACAGATATTCTTATGTTCAATATAGAATCAATCCAGGAGCTGGAGTTTATAGATTCTATGGCAGGTAAACTGGGTAAAAGGACAAGAGTATCGTTCAGGATAAACCCGGACATAGATCCCAAGACCCATCCCTATATCTCCACAGGGCTTAGGAAGAATAAGTTCGGGATTGATATAAGAAGATCCCTGGAAGAGTATAAGTATGCCAAGGGTTTTAAGAATGTCGATATCGTGGGTGTGGATTGCCATATCGGGTCTCAAATTACGGAAATGACCCCCTTTGTCGACGCCCTTAAGAGGATAAGGGAACTGATATTTGAACTGCGAAAGGACGGTATAAATATCGACTATCTGGACCTGGGCGGAGGCTTGGGGATAACCTATGATAATGAGACACCCCCTCACCCAAGTATCTATGCCGAAGCAATCCTTAATGAGATCTCCGATCTCAACTGCACGCTAGTCCTGGAACCAGGTAGAGTGATTGTTGGAAACGCCGGGATTTTGGTAACAAAAGTGCTTTACACAAAAAAAGGCGAGGAGAAAAACTTCGTCATAGTAGATGCGGGCATGAATGACCTGAGTCGTCCCACCCTCTATGGTTCGTACCAAGGGATTCAACCCGTTTGTTTAATTGATAGAAAAGAAATGATTGCTGATCTCGTAGGGCCAATATGCGAGTCAGGTGATTTCCTGGCCAGGGATCGAAGGATGCCTCAATTTGAACAGGGAGATCTGGTGGCTGTCATGAGTGCGGGAGCCTATGGTTTTACTATGTCATCCAACTACAATTCTCGTCCCCGCGTCCCCGAGGTCATGGTGGCTGGAGACGGATTTCATGTAATAAGGGAAAGAGAAGAATACTTAGACCTTGTTAAGGGAGAAAAGATTCCTAGTTTTTTAGGAACGGAAAATAATAGCTTTGATTAAGAGTGCTTATGCAGGAAGTAGATTTTCTAAAGATGAGCGGGAGTGGGAACGACTTTATAATAGTCGACAACCGCGAGGGTGTCTTCGATGGAGACCGTATCAATGATTTTGTCAAGAGGGTCTGCCGGAGAAAGGTTTCAGTTGGAGCAGACGGGTTCATATTAATCGAGAAGTCAGATGAGACTGATTTTGGGTGGAGGTTCTTCAACGCAGATGGAAGTGAAGCGGAGATGTGTGGTAATGGTGGCAGGTGTGTTGCCAAGTTCGCCTATGTGAAGGGCATTGCAGGCAAGGATATGTCTTTTGAAACCCTGGCTGGGGTAATCAGGGCGGAAATCCTTGAGGATACAGTAAAGCTGGAGATGGGTATACCTAATAGCATAGGACTTGACCAGGAATTAGCCGTCGAAGGACAGCGGCGCCTCGTCAGTTTCATCAATACCGGAGTTCCTCACGCGGTGGAGTTTGTCAGCGATCTAGGCAACTTTGAAGTGACTAGGTTAGGTAGGCTGATACGCTACCATGACCGATACCGTCCAGCGGGAACCAATGTGAATTTCGCCAGCGTATATGATAGGTCAAATATGGTTGTTCGGACTTATGAAAGAGGCGTGGAGGACGAGACCCTTGCTTGCGGAACCGGAGCTGTGGCGTCCGTTCTTATTGCATATGAGAAAGGCATGGTCTCGTCCCAGGTAGCGGTAAAGACCAGGGGTGGGTGGGTTCTGTCTGTCCATTTCAAACATGTAAACGGCGCTTTTGAGGAAGTATTCCTCGAGGGGGATGCGAGGGTCATCTACGAAGGACACTTGTGGGAGGATGCCTAAGGGACGAGGCCGAAATAACTTCCCCATTTGTGCATCTCATCTTCAGGCCATATTTGCCCGATCTTCAAACGCAAAATCCTCAAAATAGTTCGACTATTCCTGCGGTTTTGCGTTTTCAGATCGAACAAATCTAACCTAAATCTGAGCGCCAACTTGAGGAAGTTATTTCGGCTCCGTCCCTTAGGAACGTAAAATAAATTTTATTCTTTAACGGCCAGAGGAGAGAAAGAGATGCTAAAATGCGTTGTCGTAGGGGCGGCAGGTAGAATGGGCCAAAGGGTGATACATACAATAAATACAACCCAGGACGTCAAACTAGTCGGAGCGGTGGAGACTCCCACTCACCCTGCGATAGGCGAAGATGCAGGTGATATTGTCGGTCTTGGAAAGACGGATATACAGATTAAGTGTGAACTCGACGAAGTTGTCCATCTGGGGGATGTTATAATAGACTTTACGAACCATACTGCATCTTTAAACCATTTAAATGTCGCTGCGCAAAGCAAAAAGCCGATGGTAATAGGTAGTACAGGGTTTTCCATTGAAGAGATGGAAGAGGTCAAGGTATTATGCAAGAGTTGCAGATGTGTCCTCTCTCCAAATATGAGCGTGGGCGTTAATCTCATGTTTAAGGTAATCGAAGATATCTCAAAGGTATTGGGAGATGATTATGATATTGAGGTTGTCGAAGCTCACCATAGGTTTAAAAAAGACTCGCCGAGTGGGACCGCTATGAAGGCATGCCAGATAATTGCGCAAACCCTTGAAAGAGACCTGGATGACGTGGGCGTTTATGGACGAAGGGGTATTCTTGGAGAACGAACAGGGAGAGAAATTGGTATCCATGCTATTCGCGCAGGAGACATCGTTGGCGACCACACAATTATTTTCGGAGGGTTAGGAGAAAGGTTGGAGATCACACACAGGGCACACAGCAGGGAGGGGTTTGCCAGGGGGGCAGTAAAGGCGGCAAAATGGATCGTTAATCAAGAAGACGGACTATATGACATGCAGGATGTACTGGGGTTAAGATGAGGTTAATCAGGTTTCTAAGTGAGGAGATAGCCAGGTACGGTATTATAGAAGGAGATTTGGTTTATGAGATTGAGGGAAGTATATACGAAATGTTTTCCATAACTAAAAGGGAACACAAGCTGGATCAGCTAAAGATATTGCCTCCTTGTGAGCCTTCAAAGATAGTGGCTATCGGTCTTAATTATCGAGACCATGCTGAAGAAGTCGAAAAAAGACTGCCAAGCGAACCGATGTTATTCTTGAAACCTAACACCTCAACCATAGGACATGGAGACCCCATAGTATACCCCATAAGCTCTAGAAGGGTAGACTACGAAGCAGAATTGGCGCTGATAATCAACAAAAAGATAAAGAAGGTAAGCGAAGACGAAGCTTTCGATGCGATCCTCGGGTACACTTGTTTTAACGATGTGACAGCCAGGGACATCCAGGCCAAATCAGGGCAGTTCACACGGTCAAAGGTATTCGACAGCTTTGCTCCGATGGGACCTTTCATAGTGACCGATATTGATCCAGGTAGTCTGGATGTGAAGTCGATCCTCAACGGCGAATTAAGGCAGTCATCGAATACGAAACACCTTATCTTTAGTATACCTTATTTGGTGAGCTTTATATCTGACGTAATGACCCTTCTGCCTGGGGATGTTATTGCTACCGGTACGCCTGGGGGGATTGGCCCAATGAATGTCGGAGATCGAGTTGAAATCGTAATCGAGGGGGTAGGGACCCTGGAAAATCATGTTGTGGCGGAATAGGATTTGAAAATCATGAGGAGATAGTGGTTCAATGTTTAATATAGAAAAGGCCAAGAGAATAAAGGATTTGCCTCCTTATCTATTTGCATCTATCGATAAGTTGAAGGCGGGGCAAATAGCTAGAGGAGTAGATATCATTGATCTTAGCATCGGGGATCCTGATTTACCAACCCCTTCTAACATCATCGCCAAGATGAAAAAAGGAGTAGAGGACAAAAAAAACCATCGATACCCGTCTTATGAGGGGATGATCGAATTCAGGCGTGCTGTGTCCTCTTGGTATAATAAGAGGTTCAATGTTGATCTGGACCCGGGCAAGGAGGTTCTCTCCCTGATTGGATCCAAAGAAGGAATAGCCCATATTTCCTTAGCCTTTGTCGACTCTGGTGATATAGTCTTAGTGCCGGATCCGGCTTATCCGGTTTACAGTATAGGAGCGAAATTTGCTGGAGGAGAGCCATACCCTATGCCCCTTCTCAAGGAAAATGGTTTTCTGCCCGATTTGAAGAAGATACCAGAGGATGTGGCCATGCGAGCAAAACTACTCTTCCTAAATTATCCGAATAACCCAACTTCCGCTATTGCCAATAGGGGTTTTTTTATGAGTCTCGTTGAATTTGCCCAGAAGCACAATATTATTATATGCCACGATGCCCCTTATACAGAGATGTACTATGACGGGGACAAACCCATCAGCTTTTTAGAGGTTGAAGGGGCAAAAGCTGTGGGTATAGAATTCCATTCGCTATCCAAAACCTACAATATGACCGGGTGGAGAGTAGGATTTGCAGTGGGTAATTCCAGTGTTTTAGACGGATTAGGACAGATAAAAACAAATGTGGACTCTGGTCTGTTCCAGGCAATTCAGGAAGCAGGTATTGAAGCGCTGGAAGGTGACCAATCATCAGTGGAAGAGATGAGAAGGATATACCAGGAGAGAAGGGATGCGCTGGTGAACGGGCTTATGGAAGTTGGGTTAAAAATGGAAAGGCCGAAGGCTGCTTTTTATGTCTGGGTTGAAGTCCCAAATGGGCATACCTCTGCCACATTCAGCGCATATCTATTGGACAAAACAGGGATTGTAACCACCCCTGGCAATGGGTTCGGTGATGCAGGAGATGGGTATATACGTATGGCCTTAACTGTCCCGAAGGATAGAATAATCGAAGGGGTTGAACGGCTGAAAAAAGTGGGGTTTTGATAAGGCGATATGGAGAACATTGCCTATATAGGGATCGGATCAAACCAGGGCGATAAGACGAGGTATTGTAGTGATGCGATTAAAGAGATCTCTAAACACAATGGAAATATAGTCCTGGAAGAGTCCTCTTTTTACAGAACAGAACCCTGGGGAAAAGAAGACCAAGATTGGTTCATCAATTGTGTAGTTAAGGTTGAAACCACCCTGGATCCGTTTGAGCTTCTAAGGTTTCTTCAGGATATTGAGAGAAGATTCAAGAGGGTGAAAGGGCAGAGATGGTCAGAAAGAACCATCGATTTAGACATATTGTTCTTTAACGATGAGGTGATGAGAAAACAAGATATTGACATCCCCCATTCGTTGATTCAAGAGAGGAGGTTTGTCCTTGTACCCCTTGACGAGATCTGTAGTGAATTGATCCATCCGGTATTAGAAAAATCCATAGGAGAAATACTGGAAGAAACGAAGGACAAAAAAGAAGTAATTAGAATAGTGTCCATTTATGGATAAATTAGATAGTTTTTGTAAGGTCAAGGAAGATGAACATTTTAACCGAAGGAATACATAGAGTAGGGGCACATTGCAATGTGCCCCTACATCTGAGCCTGACCTGTCTGCGTGCTACGCACAGGCAGGCACAGAGATTGCGAAAAATATCTGTAATGGGAAGGGAAGGGAAGGTTTTATGCGTTTTATAGTATTCGCTATCCTCGGTTACATTCTTTTCAGGCTTACGAAAGGGCTGTTATACTCTTCCCAAAAGAAATATACAGACAATATATCCGCCGACGAAAATGAGATGATAAAGGACCCTTATTGCCATGTGTACATAGCTAAAAGGGATGCATATCCGGCAAAGCTAAAAGGAGAGGCATTATACTTCTGCAGTGAAGAATGTCTTGAAAGATACAAAAAGGAAAGGATCTGAAATCGGAAGATGTTTAAGAGACGCTTTTCGGTGATGGTTGATCCGTGCTTTTCCATCTTGGTGCTCGGAGTTCTACTGATAATTCCTTCCAAATCCCTGGGAGATATATATCGCTTTATAGACAAGAATGGTGTGGTTCGCTTTACCAATGTTCCCACTGAACCAGGTGGCGAACTCATTATAAAGGAGAAACGTTTTGACCCGCGATCTATCAAGTATGAGCATCTCATATCAAAGATATCGAAGAAATATATGATGGACGATTCTCTGGTAAAGGCCGTCATAAGGGTGGAGTCTAATTTTGACACCAATGCGGTCTCAAAGGCCGGGGCTATTGGGTTGATGCAGTTAATGCCGGAAACAGCAAAGGATTTGAGGGTTAGTGATCCTTTTGATCCTGAACAGAACATCGAGGGCGGAGTAAGGTATCTTAAATATCTCATCGACAGGTTCGAAGACAATTTGCCTGTGGCTATTGCGGCGTATCATGCAGGAGAAGGGGCAGTAAAAAAATACAATGGCATTCCACCTTTTGATTCAACTCAAAGATATGTTGAAATGGTATTGAAACAATTTAAGAAATATAAAGAGTAGGATCCCTGTGCCAAGAGATTGGATGGTTTTAAATTTACCTAATTGTTTAACCTTTTTTAGGATGACAGTGATTCCTTTTATAGTGATCCTTCTTTTTTTTCAGGGTAAGTGGGTCGCTTTTGTCGCTGCATTGCTTTTCTCCTCAGCAGCAATTACCGATCTTTTAGATGGCTATATAGCCAGACAGCAAAACTCTGTCACCTTTTTGGGAAAGGTTCTCGATCCACTAGCTGACAAGCTTTTAATTACTGCATCCTTAGTCATGCTTATACCTTTAGGGAGGGTTCCGGCATGGATAGTAGTAGTGATTCTCTTGCGGGAGATTGCTGTCACAGGCTTAAGGGGGATTTCTGCTCTGGATGGATCAGCCATGAGTGCATCAATATTGGGGAAGTACAAGACGATATTCCAGGATGTTGCCCTGATTTGTCTGCTGATCCATTACGAATACATTTTTGTAGATTTTCATGCTGTGGGCATGTTTTTCCTATGGATTGCGCTAACAGTAACAGTATGGTCGGGGGTTGATTACTTTTACAGATTTTTCAAAGCCCTGGAAGGTGTGAGCGGATAATTTTTTTATTTGACAATATAAACTGATTTGCTATATTATTGTATTTATGATATATAGATATTTAAAGAAAAGCGGGAATAACTCAGAGGTAGAGTGCAACCTTGCCAAGGTTGAAGTCGCGGGTTCAAATCCCGTTTCCCGCTCCAGATTAGGGACGAGGTCAAAATAGCTCAAAATAGCTCAAAATAGCTTATTTCGGCCTCTTCCCTATTTCCAGATATTTAATTTCACAAGGCCAGAGGGAAGAATCCGAGTAAGTCGTACATTGAGGATTAAAATCTGAGTCTGACCTGTCTGCGTGCTACGCACAGGCAGGCGCAGAGATTGCGGAAAATATCCATTTATGGATGGACACTATATAGGCGGCATAGCCAAGTGGTAAGGCGGAGGTCTGCAAAACCTTTATTCCCCGGTTCAAATCCGGGTGCCGCCTCCATAGATACTAAGGGACGAGGACAAAACAATTTCCCCATTTTTTCATCTCATCTTCAGGCCATCTTTGCCCGACCTTCAAACACAAAATCCTTAAAATAGTTCGACTATTCCTGTGGTTTTGCGTTTTCAGGTCGAACAAATCTAACCTAAATCTATTTTTTAAAATCGAGCACCTAGCACCTAGCACCTAGCACCTAGCACCTAGCACCTAGCACCTAGCACCTAGCACCTAGCACCTAGCACCTAGCTCCTGCCTTCTATCTGCTAAATTGCCCCATGACCCATAATCAAAGTAATAGCGGAAGAGCATCAAGGTTCAAACCCAAGGAATAATAATTGCCAATGAAAGAAATACGCTTAGGGCTGGACGGAATGTCGTTTGATGACCTGGCAGCCATTGCCAGGGATGGCGCTTGCGTTCAGCTGACCATGAAATCGGAAGAAAGGATAGCCGAGGCTCAAAAACTCGTTAAAAAGTGGGTTCAGGAAGGGAGAGTCATATACGGCATAACAACAGGGTTTGGAGCCTTGAGTGATGTGATGATATCTAAAACGGATATCTGTCAACTACAAAAAAATATCCTCATGAGCCACGCCGCTGGAGTGGGAGAACCACTGGACGAAGAGACAGTCCGGGCTATCATGGCCCTTCGTATCAAAGACTTTGCCAGGGGGAACTCGGGTGTCAGGCTTGAGACGGTCCAACAGCTCATTGCGCTCCTGAATCATGGTGTCTATCCTGTGATCCCTGAAAAGGGTTCTGTGGGAGCGAGTGGAGACCTAGCGCCTTTGGCTCATCTTTCATTGGTCTTGATTGGTCTTGGGGAGGCCTTTTTCATGGGCGAGAGGATTGCCGGGTCTGTGGCTTTGAAGAGATCGGGTTTGGCCTCACTCGAGCTTGAAGCCGGAGAAGGGCTCGCCCTCGTCAATGGAACCCAGGTCATGACCGCCATAGGTGGACTTGCCGTATATGATGCCGATAGACTGTCCAAGATAACGGATGTCGCTGCAGCCATGACTTTAGAAGTCCTTATGGGGAGCGGAACAGAATTTGACCCCATGATTCATCATCTTCGACCTCATCCAGGTCAGGCTGTGGCTGCCGATAACATGCAAAGGATCACCCAGAAAAGTGAGATCATTACTTCCCATAAAGACTGTAGCCGAATACAGGACGCTTACACATTGAGATGCTCCCCTCAGGTTCACGGGGCAAGCAAAGATGTCATCAACTTTGTTAAGGGCGTGGTCGAAACAGAGATGAATTCTTCGACAAACAATCCCCTTATCTTTCCGGAAAAGCACATGTTTCTTCTTGGTGGAAATTTTCACGGTCAGCCTGTGGCCATTGCCATGGATAGCCTCTGTATGGCGGTTTCGGAATTGGCAAATATCTCAGAACGGAGGATTGAACGGTTGGTGAACCCCCAGTTGAGTGGGCTCCCTGCTTTTCTGGTGCGTGATGGCGGGCTGAACTCAGGGTTTATGATCGCCCAGTATACAGCGGCATCTCTTGTTTCCGAAAACAAAATACTCTCCCATCCTGCATGTGTGGATTCTATTCCCACATCAGCCAACAAGGAAGACCATGTCTCTTTTGGCACTATTTCCGCCCGAAAATCTAGAGACATTTTAAGGAATTCAGAAAAGGTCATTGCCATTGAACTTTTGTGCGGAGCACAGGCCCTTGACCTTTTCACCAATATGAAACCGGGCAAGGGGACGCTTGCAGCGTACAGGTTCATCAGGGAGAAGGTTCCCCATTTGGATGAAGATCGGGTTCTGTCGAGGGATATCGAGGCCATTGTTCAATTGATCAAGAGCGGGAAGTTGCTGGAAACGGTTGAGAGGACGATCGGGAGACTAAGTTAGTGTCCATCCGGAAATGAGATAGTTTTTGCAAGGTCAAGGAAGACGAAGATTTTAACCGCAGGAATACATAGAGTACGTAGGGGCACATTGCAATGTGCCCCTATATCTTCGGACGAACCCTATGCCGCCTTCTCCAGATCGGCAACCTCTTCAGCGCTCAATACCAGGTCAATATCGAGCAGTATCTTGACACCCCCTTCTGTCTTGGCCATGCCTAGGATGTACTGCGTGTCCAGCCTTGTGCCGAATATGGGGGTATCCTCGATATCGTCGCCTTTAATGTTCAATACCTCAGAGACCGAATCCACCACGACCCCGATGATGATAGTTCCTGCCTTGCTCCGGATCTCCACAACAATGATGCACGTGCGGTCCGTGTAGTCCTCGGACGACATCTCGAACTTAAGCCTCAAGTCCGTTACTGGGATCACCTTGCCCCGAAGGTTGATGACTCCTTTTACAAACTCCGGTGTCTGAGGCACGGAGGTAATGGGCATCATCCCGATGATCTCTCTGATTTTCAGGATGCTTATGCCGTACTCCTCATCGGCCAATGTGAATGTAAGATATTTCCCTTCCCTGTCCGCCATGGCCTTCACAGCCTGATCCATTATCTGCGCTTCTTGACTCATATTCTTTTATCTCCTTTCGGTTCATCTTCTAATAAATCCAGCACTACAATAGGTTTTCAGATATTAAACTTTGCAAGGCCAGAGGGAGGAAGGATATGGTGATGGTCGCATAAATATCACTCATAACTCAATCTCACCTTTGCCCGACACCTTAAGTATGATTTTCCCCTCTTTGATTGAGAGCTTTACTGTCCGGTTAACGGTTCCTCCCACATTTTCGTAATCAATTATTACATTGTTCTTCCAAAGCATCTTCTTGACCGCCATATAATTTCTCTTGCCTATGTTGAAGAACCCATTTTGATCAAGTGCCTGTCCCCCTCCAAACACGCTGACCTTCATCCTCCTTTTTTTTGCTCCCAAATTGTATGCGGTCTTAAACAATTGAATTACTCCTGTATCAGCAAACATATAAGGGTTCTTTTGCGCTTTGGCGGCATCCAGACTGGACTCAGGAAGCATCAAGTGGAGAAGCCCTCCAATCCGGGCTACAGAATCATAAATGGCTACCCCTATACATGAACCGAGAGAATAGGTTATGAGTGTTGATTCTAAATCGTTGCTAACTTTCATGTCCGAGACACCAACAATTACATTCACAATAATATCCCTTTACCTATAGATTTCCATATATTAAATTTCACTGCGTTATCGGTCGGAACCCTCGACGACGTACTACAATGTACGACTTACTCGGTTTCCTCCCTCTGGCCTTGTGAAATTTAATATCTGAAAATCTATATCTCAACAACTAATGGCATCTTGCAATCTCAAAGATGCCTGCCATATCAAGTATAAGGCCGATCCTGCCATCTCCCATAATCGCACCCCCGGATATCCCTTTGATTTTCTTCAGGCTTTCACCGAGGCTCTTTACAACCACTTCCTCTTTGCCTAACAATTCGTCAAATAGGAGGCACTTCTGCTCGTTCTCGTACTCCACGGTTACAAGCAAACCCTCCCATGGATGGATGGAATTACCTTTTACATTGAAGGCTCGATCCAGTCTGACCAAGGGCAGGAGCTTTTTCCGTGAAATGATTATTTCCCCTTTCCCTTCAACTGTTGAGTATTGGCTCTTGTCCGGCCGAAATGATTCTCTGATGGCCAGAGTCGGTATGATATATCTTTCCGGGCCTATCCTTGCCACCATCCCGTCTATTATGGCAAGGGTAAGGGGTAAACTGATTACAAAGGTTGTGCCGTGACCCGGTCTCGAATTTATTTCCACCCTACCACTCAGTTTTTCAATGGCCTTTTTGACCACATCCATGCCAACCCCTCGGCCTGAAATATCTGTCACCTCTTTAGCAGTGGAAAACCCGGGATGGAAAATCAGATCAAATATCTCAGAATCCGTCAGTTTACTTTCATCGTTTATTAGATTCGCTGACCTTGCCTTCTCAACTATCCTGTCTTTGTCCAGTCCCTGCCCGTCATCTTCTATCTCAACGATGATGTTACCCCCCCGATGGTAGGCCTCTAAACGTATCCTTCCTTTCCTAGTTTTTCCTACTCTCTCTCTCGCGTCCGGGCTTTCAATACCATGGTCAACCGCATTACGAATCATGTGAACCATGGGATCGTACAATCCCTCCACTACATTCCGATCTATTTCCGTGTCCTCCCCCAACATCGTCAGCTCTGCCTCTTTACCGGACTTCTTGGCCAGATCTCTCACGAGTCTCACCATCTTATGGAATGTGCTCTTAATAGGCACCATGCGCATGGACATCGCAGTCGTTTGTAAGCCGGTTGTGATCTGTGTCAGGCGGCCCAGGTTCTGGTATAATTTATGATCAGTTGCGGAATGAACACCCAGGCCCTGCTTAATCATGGACTGTGCAATGACGAGCTCTCCTGTTAAATTAACCAGATTGTCGAGTTTGTCTGTGTCCACCTTGACCAGCAGGTCCATATGCCGTTGGTTGGACTGTTTCTGTTCTCTGAGGGTTGAAACCATCACTTGGCAATCAATTTTCTTTTCCTCTATTAGGATTTCACCGATTTTTTTGTGAGGCGCTTCCTTTTGTTTCGCAAGCCCCTCTTCAAGATCAGCGATCGTTATTATTCCTTTGTCAATCAAGATATCTCCCACACGTTTCCCCCCTGACTGATCAACATGAGAGACTATTTCATCGATCCGGTTCTTCAAAGGGGTGATGTCCGGACTACTCTCGAGTGTGCCTCCGGTTTTCAATACCTCCCGAATTCCCTCGATCATTTCTTGGAGCATATCAACTGATTCAAGGATTATGTCGATTATTTTTCCTTCTACCCTGACATTTTGGTTTCTGGCCTCATCCAGGAGGTTCTCCGCGCTATGGGCAAGCTCATTTATTGCTTTCAAATTGAGAAAACCGGAAACACCTTTGATGGTATGGAACGGCCTGAAGATTGAGTTTAATATCTCGATGTCGTTCGGGTTTTGCTCCAGATCCATAAGACTAGTTTCTATACTACTGAGGTTTTCCGAGGACTCAACAATGAAATCCTCAAGTATTTCGTTGTCCTCTTCCTGGAATCCCTGTTCCGATGATTTTACCCCGGTTTCTTCCATAGCCTTAAGATCCACTTGCCCTTGTTCTACTACGGTGTCCGGGGCTTCAAATTTAAGCTTCTTCAATATGCCTGACGTGTCTGTCTCACCCCCCCCCTGGGCGTATAACCTTTGGCAAATGGACTGTAGGCATTCCACTCCCTCATCCAATGGCCTCAAATCATCTGCCGTTTTCAGTAGCAACCTCTCTAAATAGACCTTAAGGGCTGTAGTAATGTCTATAACCGCCGGCTCTCCAAGCTCATTTGCGTCACACTCAAGGTCGCAAAGATGGTTCAAGATGTCGCCCATAGCAGAGATATCTTCTCCATCTAATGTCACCACTTCAAGGGCTATTTCTTGAAGGCGTTTATTTATTCTATCAATCACATCAGACATCTGTCATACTCCTCACTGGTCAACGTAACATAGACAAGTAAATCGGCAGTAATCTTTGTGTATTCTTCTTCCAAACTCTCAAACCATAGGTTTTCAGATATTAAATTTCAGAAGGTCAGAGGGAGGAATCCGAGTAAGTCATACATTTTAGTGCGTTGTCGAGGATTCCGACCAACTGCACAGGTTGAATGATTTCGAGAATTTATTAGAAGATACAACTGTCGAGTATTCAAGAAGCATGCCAGAATATGGGGAATATTGTCTTTTATTGTTAAAGCGGAATTGCTTAAGGTTTCTAAGTGGTTATAGATGGGGAGCTTGTTGTAATAGATCAGAAAGGGGCTGGATTGGTTTCATCGATATGTTATTGACATATCATAGCTTCGTTGCTATTGTTTTTAATTGTTATTTACCAATGATTTCAATGTGTTGTCACTTATACGTCAAAATAACGCCATTATGTGTCACATTAACGTGGTCGTAGAGTTGTCGAGCACCTTCAGTTTTCCATGGAGTATTCTCGTACCTAAACAAAAATCGGAAAGGAATTTTTTTATGTCAGGGATAATGATGAAATGCCCACATTGCAAAAGAGAATTTGAGGTACAAAAGACGCCTTTTTTGACGGTAGATATTTTAATCGAATTGGGAGATGGGATTGTCCTTATTAAGAGAAGGTACCCCCCTATAGCATGGGCCCTGCCTGGGGGCTTTGTTGACTATGGGGAGTCATTGGAGGATGCTGCCATAAGGGAGGCCAAAGAAGAAACGTCCCTCGATGTTGTGTTAAAGAAACAGTTACATACGTATTCCGATCCCCGAAGAGATAAAAGAAGCCACAACGTAACAACCGTTTATTCAGCGACAGCTCAGGGTAAGCCAATGGCTGCTGACGATGCAAAGGAAATAGGAATCTTCACCAAGGAAACCTTGCCAAAAAATTTGGCCTTTGACCATGCACAGATCCTCAAGGATTATTTCAAAGGGCTGAACGTATAGGTTTTCAGATATTAACTTTTACAGGGCCAGGGGGAGGAATCCGACCAACTGCACAGGTGGAAAATTTTTCTTGACAAACACAATAGCAGGTCTTATAATTTGGACTATAAAACGAAATAAGTCCAAAAGTACTAAGACGGGAAGGGTGAAGATGAAAGAAGAAAAGCTGGAATCTATATTGAATACTGCGAGAAAGATGTTTGGAAGGTATGGTATCCGGAAGACGAACCTCAGTGAGATCGCCCGTTTGGCAAGGGTAGCCAAGGCAACTATATATAACTATTTTGGGAGTAAAGATCAAGTATATCTGGAGGTTCTTCAACGTGAAGTCGACGATGTTCTCGATAGGATAAAGACCGCTGTTGATAGGGTGTCATCTCCGGCTGAAAAATTCAAGGTTTTTGTATTTATAAAGTTTCGGTCTATGAAGGAGGCCGTCAATATTGTAAACTTGGACCGGGAGGGGGCGGATAAAGTTGTGCCAAACACCGATACCATTCGCAACGACCTCTTTGAAAGAGAGGTGAGCATAATCTGTTCCATACTTGAGCTTGGCATAAGAGAAGGGGTCTTCCGGGTCACAGATATTCTACTAACAGCTAAGGCCATAGCCTTTTCCCTCAAGGGGTTCGAATTAACCTGGCTGGTGAAAGAGAGTAACGAGCGAATAGAGTACTATCTGGACAGGTTGATTGATGGCCTTTTTAACGGCATACTCGTTGATAAGAATAAAGGGCTAACACCAGAATAAAGAAGGAGAAGATAAGTGATGGGCTACTTGTTTTTTAGAAGGGTAATAGTAATAATCTTAACAATTGTGTTGATTCAAACAGGAGTGGCCTTTGCACAAGATAGAGATAGCAAAACCATTACCCTGAAGGATGCTGTTACGATGGCCGTTAGCAAAAATGTCCTTATAAGGGAAGCTGTGGAGAATCAAAAAGCTGCTCTGGAAGAAGAAAAGGCGGCAAAGAAAGATTTTCTCCCAAAGGCATCTGCATCTTACTCCTACTTGAGGTTTAAGGATAGGCCTTATTTTATGTTTAATGAGGGGGTTGTTGCAAAGGTTGATATGGGCCCAAAGGATAATTATCACTGGGACGTGACCTTGACTCAGCCCATCTTTACCGGCTTTGCTCTCTCAACCAAACGCAAGATGGCAAAGCTTGGAGTGGATATAAAGGGACTCGAGAGGGAGCAGGCAATCTTAGATGTGACAAAACAGGTGAAGGTTGCATATTATAATATACTACTGGCAAAGAAGTTCCTCACAGTAGCGTATGAGGCTGTCAGCCAGCTAAAGTCTCACGTAAACGATGCGGTAAAATTTTATAAACATGGCATCATACCTTATAACGACACGTTAAAGTCACAGGTTGCCCTTGCCAATGCCATACAGAACGGGATAAAGGTTGAGAGCAGTGTTGAGATGGCAATATCTTCTTTCAATACTCTACTTAGGATCGACATTGATACCGAAACTGCCGCTGAGGATCTGCTTGTTGTAGAGCCATATACCTTTGATCAAGGTCTCCTCTTTGATGAGGCCATGACAAACAGGCCGGAATTGAAGGTGCTGCGCCTTGCATTGATGCAAGCGGATTACACCATCCGGCTTACCAAGAGTTCATATTACCCTCAGGTTGCATTAGTGGCTCGATACGAACAGAACGGAGACAATCCGAGAGCCGGCGACAATGATTTTCAAAATGACCATAATGCGAGCATTGTCGTCCAGGCGAAATGGACATTCTTCGAGTGGGGTAAGAAGGGGGCGGATACTAAGAAATATTATCATGAAAGGTTATCCCTTGCAGAGAAGGTAAAGGGTATTGAAGACAGCATAAGGCTTGAGGTAAAGAATGCGTTTGTAAATCTCAGGGTGGCCGATAAAAACATCGAGACAGCAAAAGGTTCCCTTACCCAGGCCCAGGAGAACTACCGGATCACTAACCTCCAATACCAGCAGCAGATGACAACGTCCACCGAGGTTCTCGATGCAAGGATGCTTTTGACACAAGCTGAGACAAACTATTACAGCGCCCTTTACGGCTATATGCTGTCCCTGGCCGAACTGGAAAGGGCAGTGGGAAAAGGGTAGTGACCAGAAAGGTTGGAAGAGAAGAGATGGGGAGAAAAAGTTTATATGAAGGGAGAGGACAGGAACTATGGAGACGAAAAGCGTTAGAAAAGGAAAGAAGGGGATCCTTATCGCAATCACGTTAATACTGATCTTCGGAGGGATTACGGCGATAAACGGTCTAAAATTAATGACACAAAAATACAAGGAAGAGATCAGGGACGAGAAGATACCCGTTCAGGTCACGAATTCGAAGTTTACAGACCTCGATTGGATACTGGAACAGACCGGCAACATCAGGCCGATAGTCGAGGTCGGCGTTTATCCCAAGGTGCCAGGCAAAATTATTGAAAGTATGCTGGTGGAGACAGGGGACTATTTAGAAAAGGGGACGCTTATCGCCACACTGGAAGACGATTCGATAAAGGCGCAGGTTGAAGAGGGGAAGGCTGCCCTAGAATCAGCAAGGGCGAATCTGAAGCAGGTGCAGGCAAACCTGGAGGTAGTAAAGAAAGACCGCATACGTCTCAAAAACCTACACAAGGAAAAGGCTGTTTCGAGGCAGAAACTAGACCATATAGATGCCAAGTACGAGGCAACCACAAGTGCGGAAAAACTCGCTCAAGCGCAGATAAAGAGAGCAGAGGCCGGCCTCAAACTACTTGAAATTCTTTACAGGGATCACAAGATTAAAAGCCCAATCAGCGGCTATGTATCTGCCCGCTATGCAGATACAGGGGCGATGTCGAATATGATGCAACCGATCATTCGGATCTCAAAGGAGAAGGAGGTAAAGATTGTAACCACAATAACGGAGAAGGATTATCCCAATGTCAAGAAAGGGATGAAGGTTGAGATCAAGGTCGATGCCTTTCCGGAAAGGGTTTTTACAGGGACGGTATCAGTTATAAGCCCTACTATTGATCCTGCTACCCGATCCGGTGAGATAGAGGTCAGGATCTCCAACGAGGACCTTACCCTTAGCTCCGGGATGTTTGCCAGTGTAAAACTCTATCTGGGAGAAATGACAGTGCTGACGGTAAGCAGGGATGCATTGAAAAGGCTTCCTGGCACTGGGAATTACTATGTCTATGTTGTGGAAGAGGGTAGGGCGGTCTTGAAGAACGTGAATACCGGACTCAGACAGGGAAATAATGTGGAGATAGTCAATGGACTTGTGGCTGGGGAGAAGGTGGTGATAAAGGGTCAGAACGTATTGAGGGATGGAACTCATGTTACGTTTGGGGATGATGGAGCAATGGTCAAAGCTCAACGGAGGGTTGAAGGATGAGACTTCCGGAGTTTTCCGTACAACAACCCGTGGCGACCCTCATGACCTTCTGTGCGATAATACTTATCGCTGTGGTCTCTCTATCCAAACTGAATATCGATATGCTTCCGGAGGTAGAGCCTCCCGTGGTTTCCATCCTCACTACCTGGCCTGGCGCCAGCGCTTCGGATATTGAGTCAGAGGTCACCCATGTTATTGAAAATCAGGTTAATGGGGTAAACAACCTCGATACCCTCACATCAAAATCAATGGATAACCTGTCTGCGATCATGTGTAAATTTGACTGGGGCGCCAATCTGGATGTGGCGACCAGCGACTTGAGGGATATGCTGGAACTCGCAAAAAAAGACCTGCCAAAGGACATAGATCCACCGGTTATCTTCAAGTTCAGCAGCGCCACGGCCCCCATCATGTTTATGACCATAAGCGGAGAAAAGAGCTGGCCTAGATTATATAATATAGCTGACAAGCAGGTTGCAGACGAATTGAAGAGGATTCCTGGGGTGGGCGCAACCATGATCTTTGGCGGTCTGCGACGACGAATCAACGTCTACTTTGATGTAAAGAAGGTAGAAGGGTTTCATCTTTCAATAGAGCAAGTCAATCGGGTACTTGCAGCTGAAAACCTGAACGTCCCTGCCGGCACTATAAAGTCAGGCCTCAGGGAATATTTCGTTCGTATCCCAGCGCGATATAAGACAATGGAGGAAATCCGGGATACTGTCATAGGGTATCAACAAAACCGCCCTGTCTATCTCCGTGACGTGGCGGAGGTATCTGACGCATATGAGCCGGAGACGATAAAGGGATGGGGAGACGGAAAGGATGCCATGGTTCTGGTACTGCAGAAGCAGGCGGGAAAGAACACCGTGGCCGTGATCAGCCGTGTGAAAGAGAGGTTGGAAGAGATAAAGAAAACCCTTCCTGCTGACGTGAAGATAAATATCACGATGGATAACGCGGAAAACATCCTGCTGTCCATTAGAAACCTTCGAGATACGCTTTTTTTGTCTATCTTCTTTGTGATACTGGTTACACTGTTTTTCTTAAGGAGGCTTCGCACGGCGGCTATCATCGCCTTGACCATACCGTTTTCACTGACCGCATCCTTCGTTTTTCTCCATCTGGCCGGATATACTATTAACTGCATATCTTTGATGTCTCTGGGCATAGCGTCGGGCATGGTGGTGGATAACGGCATTGTGGTATTGGAAAATATCATCCGTCACATAGAGCGCCGGGGGAGACCCAAGACGAGCGCTATCTTTGGAGCAAGCGAGGTGGGTATGGCCATTGCCGCCTCAACATTGACCACTTTAGTGGTTTACGTACCGCTGATGTTTATGACTGACCTTGCGGGCCTACTCTTCAAACAGGTAGGTTTTGTCGTTTTGGTGACCCTCCTGGCTTCTCTTTTCACATCCCTGAGCATGACGCCGATGCTCGCGTCCAGGTGGGTCGTCCAAACACCGAAAACCCTCAGAGAGAGGGAGGGCATTGCAGGCAGATTCTATGCCTTTACGGAAAAGCAGCTTGAGGCTGTTGAAGATTGGTACAGTCGTGTTCTTGCCTGGGCCCTTGAGCATAGAAAGACCGTCGTTACCTTCGCTGTTTCCGTATTCTTGAGCAGCATCTCTCTCATCCCGTTTCTTCCCAGGGCCTTCATGCCCGTGGTAGACTCCGGTGTTGTGGATGTCAGCTTTCGGCTTCCCGAGGGTACACGCATAGAGGAGACAAACCGGGTGATCGAGGAGATGTTGAGGATGATGGATGAGATTGTAAAGCCCGAGGAGTTCAGACACTCGTATGCCTTTGACGGTCAGACCGAGGAGGGTTTTGGTGTGACCCTGGGTTTCGAGGAGGGAACCAACGTAGGGCGGATAGGTTTTAAGCTGGTGGACCGTGATAAAAGGGAAAGGAGCGCCACTGAGATAGCCGGCATTTTAAGAGAAAGGATACAGAGGATGCCGGAAGGGATAACCGGGCTTAAGGTTATGGCTATGGACCCTATTGCTTCGATGCTCACAGGAGGTACCAAACCTGTGGTCGTGGAGGTCCAGGGGGATGATATTGACCACTGTCTAGCATTTGCCACGGAACTCGAAGTTGCCATGAAGGGGATTACGGGCTTAGTGGATGTAGCCCTAAGCCGGAAAGACCCACGGTCGGAGGTATGGGTGGAAGTGGATAGAAAAAAGGCCTCCTCCCTGGGGTTGAGTGTTGCGCTGATAGCGGGCACGCTTCGAAACTACCTTTACGGTGTGGAGGCAACCGGATTTCGGGATGCCGGGGATAGCTACGATATCTTTACCCGCCTTCGTAAAGAGGATAAGGACAGGCTGAAGACCCTAGCTGATGTTCCTATCTTCACACCGGACGGAAGGATGATAAGACTGAAGAACGTGGTAAACATCACAGAGGGAGAAGGCCCTATAGAGATCGAGAGAAAAAACCGGCAGTTGCTTATCAGCGTACAAGGCGACACCCATGAACGAGCCATCGGTGATATCACTAAGGACATCAGGGCTGTGTTGAAAAAGCTGGGGATACCTGACGGTATTACCGTGCATTTGGGAGGTGAGGTAGAGGAGAAGAGAAAGGCGGAGATCGACTTCGTCCAGTTGGTTTTATTGGGGATTATCCTTGTCTACATGGTTATGGCGGCTTTGTATGGGAACCTCAGGGACCCGCTCATCATTATGTTCTCCGTGCCGTTTGCTTTTACCGGGGTGTTATATATCTTTTGCCTGACAGGCACCACCATTGATATCGTAACAGCCACGGGGATCCTTACCTTGACTGGCATTGTGGTAAATAACGCTATTGTGCTCATGGATTATATCCATATCCTCCAAAAGAGGGGAGAATCCGTGTTCGATGCGATCACCATGGCTGGCAAGGCCCGGTTGAGACCTGTCTTGATGACCACCCTGACCACCTTCTTCGCTATGGTCCCAATGGCGGTTTCGAGAAAGGTAGGAGCAGAGGTCTGGAACCCCTTAGGTCTATCAGTGCTGGGTGGGCTCTCTGTGTCCGCCTTGATAACCTTGGTTCTCATTCCAACGGTCTACTACATGTTTGAGAGAAGGAAGGAGGGGTTAGGGGGCAAACGATGAAGATGCTTTTTGTGGTATACGACGTGTATTTTAATGATGATGTGATGGCGTTTCTCGCAGATTTCAATGTTGACGCTTTCACCAGATGGGACAGGGTGCTTGGCAAAGGGAGAAAATCCGAACCGAAGTTTGATGACGCTGTCTGGCCTGGTTTTAACCGTGCGCTTGCCTTGGTGGTTGATGATGATGCGGTAGACGAACTATTTGTTGCTTTGGAGAAACTCTCGCAAAAGCTTGGTGAAACGGGATTTAAGGTTTTTGAATTGCCTGTATTGCGGGTAATTTGAGTCCGACCCTCTATCTCCCAGGTTCTAATAAGTGAGCTGCGGTAGACGGATTCTTCCATATTGTGCCTGACTTCTTCGGGCCTTTGGCTCCTAATGACTATAGATTTTCAGATATTAAATTTCACAAGGCCAGAGGGAGGAAACCGAGTAAGTCGTACATTGTAGTACGTCGTCGAGGGTTCCGACCGATAACGCAGTGAAATTTAATATATGGAAATCTATAGGTTATTTACCTGCGCAATTCGAAAGTATTGGTAAGAGAAGCGTGAAGGAGAGCATCTCACCCTGTGAACTCTTAGGGACAGGGACGATTTATATTTAAAGCTATTAAGGAGAAAATAGGATGAGAACCTGCGCCTGGATGCAGACAGGCTAAAAAATGCGCCCGCTGGTCAGGCGCGACGATGCCCGAATATAGAGGAGAGATCAATTGAAATTCAGTGAGTTGGTTAGATTACTTGAAAAAGACGGTTTCAAAATAATTAAAGAGAAAGGCTCGATAAGATATTATGGGAAACCGGGATGGAATAGATTGATTCGGGTTGATTATCATGGGGCAAAGGAAGTTCCAACTGGGACTTGTCATTCTATTTTAAAGGCTGCTGAAATTAAATAATGTTTGGGAGGAATTAATCATGGTTGATTTACCATATTCTTTGGTGATTGAAGCAACAGAGGAACCAGATTATTTTGGTTTTTATTCACTGGATCTTGAAGGTTTTTCCGGCATAGGCCATTCAGTTGAGGACTGCCTTTATAAAGCCAAATGGGGAATGAAAGAACATGTTAATCTGTTAATTGAACAAAAACTTCCTGTCCCTCCTAAGAATCCTGATCCAAGGATTATCATTCAAAATGAAAAGAAGTTAGCCTTTGCCTGATATCATGTTGCTTTTATGGCTCGTCCTTAAGTACTGAATAATTGCGACCTGTGCAGTTAGTCGGAATATGACTTGAATGATCTTTGACGAACCTTCTTGATTCATTTTGAGAAAGATTCTTAGTGAGTGAAGCTGAAAATTGCAGATTGTTTGAGGGAGCTTGCGCCCGAGTTATCTGCAATTTAGCGTAACAAACTTAGAATCTCCAAAATGAATCAAGCCGTGAGGAGAAGATTATTCAAGTCATAAGCGCTATTGTTGGGTAACTGCACAGCTTGAATAATTGTGTTTGTGGTAATAATTAGGGAATGTCATAGCATTGAGAATACAGACTATTTTTCCCACTAATCCGCGATGAGCCTAATATATTCATGCGTCTAGGCTGAAATTTTGGGTTGACAATAGGCCAGAAACTGGTACAATCGGCAGTGGAAGTGTGTAGGTCACTGGTGGGCCTCCTGGACTTCAAATCCAGTGGCGGGTATAGGATGCCCGCGGTGGGTTCGATTCCCATACACTTCCGCCAAAGGAAATAAGCTCTGTTTCGTAGGGTAGAATGTGTGCGGAGGGGTTGGTGTCGAAAGTGAGGCACGCCAACCCCTTCATTTTGGTCATCAATGGACAATAAAATTTTTCGACCTGTGCAGTTGGTCGGAATATGACTTGAATGATCTTTGACGAACCTTCTTGATTCATTTTGATAAAGATTCTTAGTGAGTGAAGCTGAAAATTGCAGATTGTTTGAGGGAGTTTGCGACCGAGTTAT